>Ga0102587_1000029_pt1 | contig 217148 bp, 195 predicted proteins | sample AraplaF_Col_mTSA_FD_76853 | JGI IMG/M metagenome (GOLD analysis project Ga0102587, IMG submission 76853) | Arabidopsis root microbial communities from the University of North Carolina, USA - plate scrape MF_Col_mTSA (SPADES assembly) (version 2) | ecosystem: Host-associated > Plants > Roots >...
ACACTGCTCATGGGGTTACTCCTTGGCGCTTGCGCGCTGGTTTAATAAAGATTCGCACCTCTATCAAACCGGGTAACCCCACCCTTTGGCAAGGCAATACTGTCAGATCAAATCGGAACTACTACAGATAATTGCATCGACTGGTACCGCCGATGCGAGAACAGTTGAATGAGTTGTGACAATAACCTGTACGCTCTGCTTGTCTGCCACTTCAGACAAGTAGCGCAGGAGACGAGTTTGTAACTGCGGATGAAGATGCGCTTCGGGCTCCTCGATCAACAGCAAATGAAAGTAACCCGTATCTTGATCCCGCATCGCGGACGCCAACGTCAACTCTGCCAAGATCGAAGCCATGTAAATCAGATTATTGAAGCCCAAGCTGTTCTCATTTAGACTGCGAAACAGGCTAGCGTCTACTGCTGACAGATCTGGGAAGTAAAGAAGCCGCAGGCCTTCAACGATACGAGAAAAGTCGCTTTCTGAGAATTGGATTCGAGTGCCCTGCGCAAAATACTCCCCGATGGCGTTTGTTAGCGCATCGCCAATCAATTTGTTCGCTCGCTTGATGTCCGAATCTTCGTCGTCTGCCAGCTCGTTGTTAAACGTTTCGACTTTAACTACCAAAGGATGTTTGGTGCCTGCATCCTCATGAGCCCTCAAATCTTTCTTACAAATCGCCTTCAGCAGTTTGGCTAACCGTGAGCGGCTTCCGTTGGAAAGCTTGTCTTCAGCATCGCGAAGCGGCGGCAGATAGATACACCGGATCAGATCCAAGGTATCGGCTTCGACACTGGCTTTGGCTTTACCCGCCCATAGAGTCCGTTTATGCCGACCACGAAATTCTCGATTCTCAACAAAAAGATTGAGTTGAAATGCGTCATCCACGTTCTGCCAGTTAAGGAAAGCGATCTGTTCATCCTTGTCCAAACCGTCGAAAGTAGCCGAAATGCTGAATTGAGATGCTCGCGTGCTGAATGCGTCGAACCCTTGATGGAAATCCTGATCCGCCACAGAATACCTGCCAGCTTCCGAATCGACGAACAGCTGTCTCAACGCACTAATGATTGCAGTTTTGCCGGTACCGTTTTCGCCAACTATTACATTGAGGCCTGGATTAAAGCCAACTTTAAAAAGCTTTGAAAATGAACGAAAACCTTCTACTGCCAATTCTTGAATATGCATACTGCCCTTTACGTGTGGGGGAGCATCCTTCCTCGCAGACGGACTGTTCATCTTGCGACTAGGCACTGTTGCGATACTGTTGGCAACTCGTTGTGTGAAAGCATATCACTAGGCCAAAATGAAAAATGCGCAGATTCTCACATGTGCCCGAATATATGCGGCACAGCACAGCCTAGCCTGTACTGGATTAGTCTTAACCTGACAAATGGCGTCCGATGATGCGCGGGTTCCGCTCCAAGCGGCCGCAGTAAGTCGACAACTAGATCACTCCGGTCTCGTGCCGATATCCGAACTCATTGCCCGGCCGAGGGCGTTGTCTATCCATAGCCTCTCCGTTCGACAAGGCTGCACGTACTAGTCGCTAATTTGTTCAAGTTCATATTCCTTGGCAGCATTTAAAGATGAGTTGTCGCCGTATGTCGTTCAAGTTACATTAAAACCCACCAAGGTCGATGCTTTCTCATAAGTGTATGATTCTTAATGGCCTGCGTTCAAGGTGATATTCCGACCTGCCACCGATCGTTGGCACGCTGGAATATGAACTTGAACTCGGAATAAGAACTGGAACCTAAGGGAAGTAGGTTTTGAAGGGTCTTACGACAGGATCGTGGCATTCGCGAGGGTATGAAGGGAGAGGCAAACTGAGCGGGGCAATCCGTCAAGCAAACGAACAGATAGACTGGACAAAATCACTATTGCAGACATTGTGAGCGCCCATGTGCTTGACTTCAGCATGGAAGCTTCACATCAGGCCTGTAATTCATCGCCACTACATGGGGGCGATGACTCCGGAGCCGGATTTGTCCTGGCAGGAGATTAGGGAAAGGTTTGAAGTCGAATGGCGTGAAATAGCTTTGCGGTTTGTGAATGGGGAGTAGAAATGGCTGGCAGCAGGAAGACCAAGGTCACACCAGACGACTTTCAAATGTTCGATGCGCGTGCCGAGCAAGGACGGGAAGTCGCACGCGCAGTCGACCGGAACGCACCTATGCCTCATGCAGTGACGATCCGCGTCCGCCAGTTTGAAACATTCCTGAGTATCCTGACGCCAAAACGATTTGAACTCTATCTCAGAACTGGCCGCCGCTGCGCAGCACGATCCGAGTGCGGTGTCCAAGGATGTTGCGAAACTTGCCGAGCTGGGCTTGGTCCACGTGGTTGTAGAGATCAACGCGGGACATGGCGTCAAGAAAATCGTCCGGCCGGTAGCGCAAAACATCGAGATCAGCGCGGCTGTGTGATCAAGAGGGCAGTCGCCGCACCTGCAAGGAATTTCCTTATCGAATGCAGCTCCTCCCCTGTCAATCTTGTCAGCTTGACGGATTGCGTGCCATGACAATCCACGCCGCGCCATCGATCATCACCGAGCGTTCGCCGGGGAGGCCCGCAAAGACAGCACGCGCCGCGGCCGAGGCGCGTGCGCGGATATCGTCGGGCTGATCGGCGAGCGCGCGCGACAGCGGGCCGACCTCAAGCGCCATCCTCACCGCGTCGTCGATCGCGGCCTCGCGCGTCGCTCCCTCGCCGAACGGGACGCAAGCATCGAAGGGCGCGATAACGATATCGGTGAAGCCGGCCGTCGTCAGGATGCGTGCCACGCGTCCCCGATCGGCGAACGAAAATGGGCCGGGCGCTTCGGGGTCGGGCGGCGCGGCCGGAGGAAGGATGCCCTTGAGCGCGCCCATCGGCAGACGCACCCAATCATTCTCGGCCGCGCCGCGCCAGCAGACGAAAGCGACCCGCCCGCCCGGCCGCAGCGCGCGTCGCATATGGGCGAACGCCGCTGTCGGATCGTCGAAGAACATGACGCCGAAACGCGAGAACAGGATGTCGAACGCGCCCTCGGGCAGCTCGGCGCTGCTGGCGTCGGCCACCTGGAACAGGACCGGCGTATCCTGTGGCGCAAGCGCGCGCGCCCGCCGAATCAGTGGTTCGGAGATGTCCACGCCCAGCACGCGGCCGCCCGCGCCGACGCGGGCGGCAAGAGCCTGGCTCGACGCTCCTGCGCCGCAGCCGACATCCAGCACGTGCTCGCCTGTTGCGGGCGCGACGGCTTCAATCGCGGCCTCGCCGAACGCCGCCACCATGGCGTCGAGCCGGGCCTGGTTGGCAACCCAGCGCTCCCCGCTTTGGCCATTCCAGTCGGCGACCTGATAGGCATTTTGCTCTGTCATGACATCTCCTTGTTCCGATCTCTCAAATTAGCATCGATTGCTGGGCAAAGATACCTGCCATCGCGCCCTGCGACGATGCCTGGGTGACCGAGGGCAGAAACGGCGTCGTGAGGTCGCCTGCGGCGTAGATGCCTGGCATGCTGGTCTGGCGGCGCTCGTCGACCTTGAGGGCGATGCCGGTGGGCGTATCCACCGTGGCCAGGCCCAGCGATTCATGCAGTTTTGCGGACGGCTTGTTGCGCGGCTGGGCGAACAGGATGTCGACCGCGATATGGCGGCCGGTTTCGAGATTAACGGTGGCGATACGGCCCTTGTGATGGGCGATCTCGACGATCCTGCCGTCCACAATAGCTACGTTGCGGCGTCCAAGATCGGCCTGGATATCGGGTGGAATGTCATGCCCGTCGGCGAAAACAGTCAACTTGTCGGTCCAATCCCCGAACAGCCTGACAGACTGGTGCGACTGCGGACCGGACCAGACGAGGCCCCAATGCCGGCCGGCGGCTTCAAAGCCATCGCAATACGGACAAGGCACGATGGACGTGCCCCAGCTTTCGGCAAAACCCGGAACATCCGGCATCTGGTCGGCGACGCCATAGCTCAGGATCAGGCGGCGCGCCCGAAGGCTTTCGTTATCGTCGGTGACGACGCGGAAATCGTCGATGGCGCCGGACACGCTCTCGGCCCGGGCCTCGATCAGCCTGATCGTGGGATAGCGCGCCAGCTGCTGCCGCGCTTCGGCCAGGATGTCCAGCGGCGGCTTGTGGTCGTGGCCGAGCAGACCATGCGAATGACCGGCAAAGCGGTTGCGCGGCCGGCCGGTATCGAGAACGGTGACCTTACGGCGGGCACGGCCGAGTTGCAAGGCGGCGGCGAGGCCGGCAAAGCTGCCGCCAATGATGATGACGTCATTCATGGCAATGAACTCCGTGTTGTGGATGGAGGGGCCAGGCGTGGGGCATGGGCTTGCATATTTTAAATACTGCGTGGTATCGTAATACACGAATTTGAATACTGTCAAGTACTGCAATTATCATGACCGAAAACAACCAGAGCCGGCGCGGCCGGCCCGCCAACGACGCGCTTGGCCAAACGATAGTCGACGCCGCGCGCGAACTCTTTGTGGAATTGGGTTTTCAAGCGACGACAATGGACAAGGTCGCCCAGCGGGCGAAGATATCCAAGCTAAGCATCTATCGGCACTTCGAGAACAAGGAGGCGCTGTTCAGCGCGGCCATGGCGGCCAGCTGCCATCCGTTTGCATCGCAGCCTCTTTTTGAAGGCGTCGACGGTTCGGCCGAAGATCATCTCATGGCGATGGGATCATCCCTGCTTCGCACGCTGTTGCGTCCGGACGTCCGCAGTGTCGAAGCCATGGTCCTGGCCGACAAGACGAATCAAAAGTCGTTAAGCAAGCTCCATTACGAAGCCGGGCCCGCCCATGTCATCGCCGAAATCGAAGCCCGGCTGCGCCAGCTGCACGCGAAGGCGCTCCTGAACGTGCCCGATCCGCGCCAGTCCGCCCGCTTGTTTGCCGCGCTGTTCAAAGGATGCGATCTTCTGATCATCGCGCGCTTCGATCAGGCGAGAGCAGTGGGCGACGACGAAATCGCATCCTATTGCCGCTCGGCCGTCGCGATGTTCATCGCCGCGCATGTCTGAAACCGTCATGTAAGCTGCCATCGCCACTACCCAATGGAGAGATGGCGGGCACCGGCAAAACCTCTACAATTTGCCGACCTCACCACCTATCCGGAAAATGATGAAACGACACACGCTCACCCTGATCGCCGGCGCAGTGCTGGCCCTTGCCGGCCCCCGGCTGTGGGCGGCGGACACCGCGCCCTACCGCAGCAATCTGCCGGTCGAGGGCCGCCTGGCCGGTTTCAACGGTGCCACCACCTGGCTCAACTCGGCGCCGCTGACGCCCTTGCAGTTGCGCGGCAAGGTGGTGCTGGTCGACTTCTGGACCTACTCCTGCATCAACTGCATCCGCACCGTGCCCTACCTCCGCGCCTGGGCCGAGAAGTATCGCGAGCGCGGGCTGGTGGTGGTCGGCGTGCACACGCCGGAATTCAAGTTCGAGGAAGACCTGGTCAACATCAACGCCGCCGTCGGCCGTTTCAAGATGGACTATCCGATTGCCGTCGACAGCCGCCAGCAGATCTGGCAGGCCTGGGGCAACCGCTACTGGCCGGCGCTGTATCTGGCCGACGCCAACGGCATGCTGCGCCATCACCAGTTCGGCGAAGGCGGCTACGAGCAGATGGAACGCGCCATCCAGTCGCTGCTGGCCGAGGCGCGGCCCGGTGCGGTCGATACCACGCTGGTCCATCCCAGCGCCAACGACGAGCAAATGCTGCCCGACCTGGCCAGTCTGAATTCCGGCGAAACCTATGTCGGCTATCAAAAGGCCGAAAACTACCGCGCCACGCCCGGGCTGCGCGAAGACCGTTCGCAGATGTATGCGGTGGAGAAGCTGGCCCTGAACCAGTGGGGCCTGTCCGGGCAGTGGGTGGTCGGCGGCGAGAGCGCCGTTTCCGACGACAGCGGCGCCGGCATCGCTTACCAGTTCAGCGCACGCGACCTGCATCTGGTCGCCGGGCCGGGCGCCGCCGGCCGCAAGGTCCGGATCAAGGTGACGCTCGATGGCCGCGCACCGGGCGCCGACCATGGCGCCGACATCGATGCCGACGGCAATGGCCTCATCGACGCCACGCGCCTGTATCAACTGGTGCGCCAGTCGGGCAAGGTGCGCGAACGGCGCTTCGAGGTGCGCTTCCTCGACAAGGGCGCCGAAGCCTTCGCCTTCACCTTCGGTTAAGAGCTGGTTTCAACACGCACGCAACGAAGCTGCGGGCTTTTGAAACGACCTCTATGCGGGCTGTGCCAGCGTCTTCTGCCAGTAGCCCACATCCAGCCAGCGGCCAAACTTGAAGCCCACTTCGCGGAAGTGGGCGACCTTCTCGTAGCCCATCCTCTCGTGCAGGGCGACGCTGGCCTCATTCGGCAAGGCGATGCCGCCAATGACCAGGTGGCAGCCGCGCGCGCGCAATTGTTCGAGCAGCGCCACATACAAGGCCGTCCCCAGCCCCTGCCCGGCGCACTCCGGCGCGAGATACACCGAACTCTCCACCGAAAACCGGTAGGCATGGCGCACGCGCCACTTGGTGGCGTAGGCGTAGCCCGCCACCTTGCCGTCCCGCTCCGCCACCAGCCACGGCAGGCCGCCAGCCTGCACATCGGCGATGCGCTGCGCCATGGCGGCGTCGCTGACCGGCTCTTCCTCGAAACTGATGGTGGTGTTGGCGATGAACGGGTTGTAAATGGCGGCAATCGCCTTGGCGTCGTCGGCGACGGCGTCACGAATCTGCATGGCTACTCCTGGGTGTTTTTTTCAATATCCTAACAAAAATGGCCCGTCAGCCTGAGCGCGCTCAAGATTGCGCTCAGTGCGGACGGGCCATTCATCAGTCAACAGCGATTAGCAGCAGAGCAGCATCTTGATGCAGCACAGCGCGTCGCCGCAGCAGCCGGCATTGGCGGCCAGCGCCACGGCCGAGCTCAGAAGCAGGCCGGCGGCCACGACAAATTTGGTGATTTTCATTGTGTTTCCTTATTGAGTGAATGGGATGGTTGCGGGCCGGCGGCGCTCAATCCGGCGGCGTCCACACTTCCTCATACGGATCGGATACGAGGTTGTGCACTGGCACGGCGCATGCCGGCGCCGCGGCAAGCGGCAGCGCAGCGGCCGGACGATTGAAAGCCACGGCCGGAGCTGGCGGCGCGCAGCCCATGTCGATGCACTGGGCAAGATCGCACGCCGCCGATGGGCAGCACTTATGCACCGGGGCCATCGCTTGCGCGGATGACCCCAGGATAAACAGCACCAGCAGCAGGAAACGGAAGGTACGCATTGCCCGATTCTACAACAGCCGCGTTGCTGGCATCCCACTAAACATGGCGTTCAGCGCAAAGTTTTGTTGAAAGATGATTTATTCGGTTGTACATTTTGCGCCACCCATAATTAAAAAATTTGAAGGAGACACACCATGCCGAATCGTCGCGGATTTATCGCGGCCGTGGCAGGACTGGCGCTGGCCAGGCCCTCGCTCGCCCAAGCACAACCTCTCGTAGTGTATGACGATGAACTGAAAAATGGCTGGCAAAGCTGGAGCTGGGCCAAGGTCGACCTGTCCGTGCCGGTTGGCGGCGGCAAGCCGATCAAGGTGCAGGGCGATCCCTGGAGCGCGCTGGCGCTGCACCACGATGCATTCCACACCGGGAACTACAGCAAACTGACCTTTATCATCAACGGCGGCGCGCAAGGCGGCCAGGCGCTGATGATCAAGGTCATGGTGGACGGCAAGCCAGTCGACTCCAGCTTCGTCATCCAGCCCAAGGCCAAGACCTGGGCGCGGGTCGAAGTGCCGCTGAAAGACATCGCCGGCGACGGCAAGACCATCGACGGCATCTGCTGGCAGGGACAAGCCGACGCCTACAGTCCCTACTACATCACCCGCATCCAGTTCGAGTAATCCAGTTCGAGCAAGGCGATTCAGCCGCGGCGTTGTTGCGTCGCGGCTGAATAAACATTCCCATTCTTGGTGAATTTCATAATTGCGGCGTCATCGTGCTGATCGCACAATGGCAGGATATCAAAATTCCCGGAGACTTCATGGCAGATCACGTCCGCGCTGCAAGCCTGCTCGCGCTTATCACTTTGGCCGCATCGGCCGGCGCCACCACCGTTACCGTCAAATCGCCAGATGGGCGCAACGTCGTCGCCATCGACAGCGACAAGCTGACTTACTCCGTCAGCCGCGACGGCAAGCGGATCATCGAGCCGTCGCCGCTGGGCCTCAACCTCGACATCGGCGCCATCGGCGCCGGTGCGAAGCTGAACGGACATACGGAACGCAGCGTCAAGGACACCTACGATATCGTGGTCGGCAAGGCGCGCAGCGCGCCGGATCATTTCAATGAATCGCAACTGGCGTTCGCCGCCAACGGCACGGCGCCGCAATTCCAGCTGCTGGTGCGCGCCTACGATAACGGCGTGGCGCTGCGCTACGTGGTGCCGGAGCAGCAAGGCCTGTCCGGCTTCAAGGTGATGACCGAGGCCACGCAATTCAACTTCGCCAAGGACTACGACTGCTGGGGCGCCAACATGGGCCGCTTCGACACCAGCTTTGAAGCGGAATACGACCAGATCAAATCCTCCCGCATCCGCAACTTCAACAACTATATCGCGCCGCTGGTGTGCAAGACCGGCAGCGGCACCGCCACCTTCGCCATCGCCGAGTCGGATGTGAAGGACTACCCTGGCATGTTCCTGTCCGGCCCCAGCGACGCCAGCGTGGGCGTGGTGGTCACGCTGCCGCCGCGCTTCGACAACAACCGCGATTTCCGCTTCCGCCAGACCGTGTCCGCCAATGTGCAGCTGAAAGGCCAGGGCTTCCAGACGCCATGGCGCGTGGTGATGCTGGGCGATGCGCCGGGCGACCTGACCGCGTCGTCGCTGATCCCGACGCTGGCCGCGCCGTCGCAAATCAAGGACACCAGCTGGATCAAGCCATCCAAGACCGCGTGGGACTGGTGGAACGACTGGGCCGTCAACGTGCCGAATGCGGGCGTGAATACCGCCACCTACAAAGCCTTCATCGACTTCTCGAAAGAGATGAAGCTGGACGATATCCTGATCGACGAAGGCTGGTCGATGGGCAGCGACGTCGAACCGAACCCGCAAGCCGACGTCACCCGCGCCAAGCCGGAAATGGACATTCCCGCCCTGATGCAGTACGCCAAATCCAAAGGCGTTGGCGTGTGGGTCTGGGTGCAGTGGCAGCAGCTGGACAACCAGATGGACGCCGCTTTCAAACAGTATGCCGCCTGGGGCATCAAGGGCGTGAAGGTCGACTTCATGAACCGCAACGACCAGGAGATGGTCGACTGGTATCACAAGGTTCTGAGCAAGGCCGCCGAATATAAGCTGATGGTCGACCTGCACGGCGCCTATCCGCCGAATGGCCTGAACCGCACCTGGCCTAACTTCATCACGCAGGAAGGCGTGCTCGGAGCGGAGAACAACAAGTGGAGCGCGCGCATCACCGCCACGCACAACGTCACGCTGCCGTTCACGCGCATGATCCTCGGCCCGATGGACTACACGCCGGGCGGCTTCCGCAACGTCACGCCGTCCAACTTCGCCTATCGCAATCACGAACCGGTGGTGATGACCACGCGCGGCCAGGCCGTCGCCATGTACGTGGTGTACGACAGCCCGTTCCAGATGGTGTCCGACAGCCCGGCCGCCTACAAGAACGCCGACGGCTCGTGGGCCGATGGCGCCGAGTTCGTCCAGAGCGTGCCGACTTCGTGGGACGAAACCCGCATCCTCGCCGGCGACATCGGCCAGTACATCGTCTCGGCGCGCCGCAAGGGCGATACGTGGTACATCGGCGCCATGACCAATGAAGCCAGCCGCACGTTGAAAGTGCCGCTGTCCTTCCTCGGCAAGGGCAGCTTCAACGCTCATGTGCTGCAGGACGGCGCCGACGCCAATCACCTGAAAGCCAGCGACGCCAAGGTCAACGCCACGCAGAGCATCACGCTCAAGCTGGCGCCGTCGGGCGGCGCGGTGGCGGTGATCAAGCCGTAAGCAGCCAGCCCTCCGCACCGGCATGCAGCCGGTGCGTGAGGTGCAAAGCCTGCAGGAAGGTCTCATCGTGCGACACCACCATCAATGCGCCCTGATACTGACGCAGCATGGCCTCCAACGCTTCCAGCGAGGTCAGATCGAGGTGATTGCTCGGTTCATCCAGCAGTAACAGTTGCGCGGGCGGGTGCGCATACAGCGCGCAAGCCAGCGCCACTTTCAATCGCTCGCCGCCACTGAGCGTGCCGACCGGCGCGGCGGCCAGTTGCGCATCCAGTCCCATTTGCGCGAGATGCGTACGCAATGGGGATTCGCCGGCCTCGCGGTTGGCGTCCAGCAGATGCTGGATCGCCGAGCGCTGCGGCGCCAGCTGCGCCAATTGCTGATCCAGATAAGCCGTCCGCACCCGCACGTCGCAGCGGCCGCCCAGCGGTGCCACCTGCCCGGCCAGCAGTTTTAACAAGGTCGATTTGCCGCAGCCATTCGGCCCCACGACGCCGATGCGCTGCTGGCCGGTGATGGTCAGGCTGATATGGCGCGTGGCGGCCGGCGCGTAGGGCAGCACCGCATCCTCCAGCTCCGCCACGCGCAGACGCGCGGCCTGCGCCCCGCCCGGCGCGTGCATGGCGATGACCGCGTCCGCTGTGACCTGTTGCGCAGCGTCCCGCACCCGCTGCGACAAGACCTCCTGCTGCGCCGCGTGCTGCTGCCGCAGCTTGCCCGCCGAATCTTCCGCGCGGTTCTTCTGCCCGCCCAGCAGGATTTTTGCCTGATTCGCATCGCGCCCGTCGCGCGCACCCTTGGCGGTGCGCTGCGCCTGCCGTTCCTGCTGCTCGCGCATGGCCTGCGTCTCGCGCTTGCGTTCCAGCTTGCGCTGCTCCAGCAAGCGCTGTGCGCTTTCGTCTTCACTGCGCCTGCATTCGGCGTAGAACGAATAGCCGCCGCCATAGCTGCGCAAGCCAAGCGGCGACAGTTCGACGATGCGCTCCATTTGCTCCAGCAGTTCACGGTCATGGCTGACCACCAGCAGGCTATGCGGCCAGCGCTGCAACTGCGCCATCAACGCGAGGCGGTTGGCGCGATCGAGGTGATTGCTTGGCTCATCGAGAATGAGGAAGGTGGCATCGGACAGCCATGCGGCGATCAGCGCCACACGCATCGCCTCGCCGCCGCTGAGCGACGCCGCCGGTGTGTCCGGGCGCAGATGCGGCAGGCCGTTGCGGTCCAGCTCCTGCTGCAAGCGCTCGCGTATATCCCAACGCTCGCCCACGGCGTCGAAATCGGCCGGATCGGCGCTGCCGTTCTCAATGCGCTCCAGCGCCGCCGACATGGCCTGCACGCCGGCCAGCGCAGCCACCGTGCCTTCCTGCGCCAGATGCTGTGACAGATAATGCACCGCGCCGCCGCGCGCAATGCGGCCCGACGAAGGCGCAAGTTCGCCGGCCATCAAGCGCGCCAACACGCTCTTGCCCGCGCCGTTGCGGCCAACGAGGCCGGTATGGCGCTGGTCGAAGACTTGGTTCAGATTCTGGAAAAGAACGCGGCCATCGGCCAGCGTGAAAGAGACGCCTTCCAGCGTCAGACAGGTATTCGTCATGGTGAAGCCCAAAAATGATGTGTCAAAACCGTCCCGGCGGGACTGGCGTTAGAAAGACAACAGCATTAATTGCGCATCGGACGAATACCTCATGTGTGAATGCGCCAAATATATCAGCGCGGCGGCCAGGCGTCTACCTGATTCAGCATCGCGAACCAGTCCTCCAGATGCCAGGTATGGGTGATGCGGTCCTCCGTCAGATGGTGAAACTCGTGGATGGCGATCGCTATCGGCTTGCCGGTGGCGGGAATGCCAAAGAACTCGCCGCGGTGCGTGCCGGTGATTTGCGCCCGCACCGCCGCCCGGCCATCGCGCCCGAAGATGTCGTGGATCGCGATCTTCACATCCGGGAAAGCTTCGACGAACATGGCGACGATCGGCCGCATGCCGTCCCTGCCAGGCTGCTGGCCGGGGCCGAGCGGAATGTCCTGCCAATCCGCCGTCACCGCCAGGTCGAGCAGATCGGGATTCTGTTCGTTGAAGGCGCGGTAGAGGTTTTCAATTGCTTGCTGCTGGGCCGTGGTCAGGCCGTTTTCCTGCATAGTCATGATGCGGTCCTAAGTGAGTTCGTGACCCGATCACTTTAGCGTCGCCGGACAACGCAAGTCCAATCGATAATGGATATGCGGTATTATCCATTTCATGGATCTTCATGGAATCGACCTTAACCTGCTGGTGGCCTTCGACGCGCTGATGTGCGAGCGTAACGTCACGCGTGCCGGTGTGCGCATCGGCCGTACGCAACCGGCCATGAGCGCCGCTCTGTCGCGACTGCGCCTGCTACTCAAGGACGACCTGTTCGTGCGCAGCTCCAGCGGCCTGCAACCGACGCCGCGCGCGCTGGAACTGGCGGCGCCGCTGGGCGAGGCACTGGCCAGCATCCAGCGCACGCTGGAGTTCACGCAGGAATTCGATCCAGGCCGCTCCAACATACGCTTCACCATTGGCCTGTCCGACCATCCCGCCTTCACCGTGCTGCCAGCGCTGCAGAAACGGCTGTCGCAACTGGCGCCGGGCGTCAGGCTGCGTGTCAGATCGTTCACCGCGCGCGACGAAGCGCTCGCCTTGCTGGACGCCGGCGAAGCCGACGCCGCCATCGGTGTGCCGGGCGGCAGCACGCCGCGCATTCCTACCATGCCGCTGTTTGAAGAACGCTTTGTGTGCGTGGCGCGCAAGAAGCATCCACTCACCAAAAAGAAAATGACGCTGGACGCCTTCCTCGCATGCCAGCATCTGCTGGTATCGCCGGAAGGCGACGGCGTCGGTCATGTCGATACCGTGCTGGCGCAGCTGGGCCGCAAACGCGATATCGCCGTCACGCTGCCGCAGATGTACGCAGCGCCAGCCATCGTCGCCAACAGCGACTTGCTGGCGACGATGATGGAAGGCGCGATACAGGGTAGCGGCTTGCGCGACCAGCTTGCGCTGCTGTCGCTACCGAAAGAGATCGCACTGGCGCCGGTACCGTTCGTGCTGCACTGGCACCGTCGCAACGACGCCCATCCGGCCCAGCGCTGGCTGCGGGAGCAGATCGCGCTGGCATGCCGCCGTAAAGCTTAGTCCCGCCGCGTTGGCGGCCACCTTCCGCGAAACACTGCTTGAATTGGCGGCGACGACGGACTAGCAATCGGCTACACTGTGCGTCACATCTTTTTGCGTCGCTTGCCATGCCCGAGAAGAATCTGCCCGAACTCATCACCCTCAAACGCCTGATCGACGAAGGCGGACGGCATCTCGAAGTTGGCACTTCCTGCACAGTGGCCATGGACGGCCGCCAGTTCCCGGTCTACACCATCGCGCTGGGCAATCCGGGCCCGGACGTGCCGGCACTGGGCTTCTTCGGCGGCATCCACGGGCTGGAACGCATCGGCACCCAGGTGGTGCTGTCGTTCATGGAAAGCCTACTGGCGCGGCTGCGCTGGGACGCCACGCTGCACCAACAACTGGAATCGATGCGGCTGGTGTTCATGCCGCTGGTGAATCCGGGCGGCATGTGGCAAGCCACGCGCTGCAATCCGCAAGGCGTGGACCTGATGCGCAACGCGCCCTTGAGCGCGGTGGAGAAAGTGCCGTTCATGCTGGGCGGCCAGCGCTACAGCCATCGCCTGCCATGGTATCGCGGCGCCGAGGGTGCGCCGATGGAGCCGGAAAGCCAGGCCGTGTGCGACGTGGTGGAACGCGAACTGCTGCCGCGCCGGTTCAGCATGGTGCTCGATTGCCACTCGGGCTTCGGCCTGCGCGACCGCATCTGGTTCCCGCATGCGCACACCACCACGCCGATTCCGCATCTGGCCGACATCGGCGCGCTGGAAGAATTGTTCAGCACAGCCTACCCGAACCACAACTACGTGTTCGAACCGCAGAGCCGCCAGTACCGCACCCACGGCGACCTGTGGGACTACCTCTACCTCAACAGCACCAACGTCTTCCTGCCGCTGACACTGGAAATGGGCTCGTGGCTGTGGGTGAAAAAAAATCCGCGCCAGATCTTCGACCGCATTGCCATCTTCAACCCGACCGCGCGCCACCGCCTGCAGCGCGTGCTGCGCCGGCACCTGATCCTGTTCGACTTCCTGATGCGCGCCGCCAGCAGCCACGGACGCTGGACGCCGGAAGGCATGGCGCGCAAGGTGCAGCACCGGCGCGCGCTGGCGCAGTGGTATCACTCATGAGCAGCTGGGTTCTGCTGCGGGGACTGATGCGCGAGCAGCGCCATTGGGGACGCTTCCCCGGCGAGCTGGCAGGCGTGCTGCCGGATGCGCGCATCATCACGCCCGACCTGCCGGGCAACGGCCAGCGCCATGCCATGCGCAGCGCAACCAGCGTGGCGCAGATGGTGGAATTCTGCCGCGTTGACTTGCAGACGCGCGGCGTGCCCGCGCCCTATTCGCTGCTGGCGCTGTCGCTGGGTGGCATGGTGGCGGTGGAATGGGCCAGCCGTTACCCGCAGGAGATTGCGCGCTGCGTGCTGATCAACACCAGCATGCGTCCTTACAGCCGCTTCCACCAGCGGCTGCGCTGGCAGAACTACCCGGCCATCCTCAAGCTGATGGTGAAGGGCGGCATGGAAAACCAGGAACGCCTGATCCTGCGCCTGACCAGCCGCAGCGGCGATGCCGGCCAGCGCGCCGGCGTGCTGGCGCGCTGGATGGACTACCAGCGCGAATACCCGGTCACGCGCGGCAATGCGCTGCGCCAGCTCTGGTCCGCCGCCCGCTTCCGCGCGCCGGCACGCAAACCGGCCGTGCCGCTGCTGGTGCTGAGCAGCGCCGGTGACCAACTGGTCGACCCGCGCTGCTCCGCGCGCCTGGCCCACGCCTGGCAAACGCCGCACGCCATCCATGCCAGCGCCGGCCACGACCTGCCGCTGGACGACGGCCCATGGGTGGCGGCGCAGGTCGCAAAATGGCTGACCACTGCCAAGGCGCGGTAAAATACCGCCCCTGATGAATACCACCACCTCCACGCCGGAGTGCCGGCCCAGCTGCGGAGCCTGCTGCACGGCCCCCTCCATCACCAGCCCCATCCCCGGCATGCCGAATGGCAAACCGGCCGGTGTGCGTTGCGTACAACTGGCCGACGATAACCGCTGCCTGATCTTCGGCCGGCCGGAACGGCCGGCGTTCTGCGCAGGGTTGCAACCATCGGCAGAAATGTGCGGCTCGGATCGCGGGCAAGCCATGCGCTGGCTGGACGCCCTGGAAAAAGCCACCTCCCCGCACGCTTGAATCGCCACCGATATCGTTATTGATATCAAACCCGTCAAAAAAATTATTGGTTCGCTGCCAATGCAAGGATTACATTTAAGCCGGTCAAAATGTTAGCGTAATCATTTTTTGTGTCGCTAACATTTTGGCTAACATATGCGACCAAACATTTAACATAAAAACAATGGAGACGATATGCACTCACCATTCCAAAGGAGTTTGATGAACCTCGCTGTGGCCGGCGCATGCGCCGCGCTGGCCATTCCTGGCTACGCCCAGCAAGCACAGGCCGACGCCCCGCAAGTGATCGTGACGGGGATACGCGCCAGTATGCAGTCCACCCTGAACCTGAAACGCAATTCCGACGGTATCGTCGACGGCATCGTGGCCGAAGACATGGGTAAATTCCCGGATACCAACCTGGCCGAATCGCTGCAGCGGATTTCCGGTGTGTCGATCGACCGTAGCAACGGCGAGGGCCAGAAGGTCACCGTGCGCGGCCTGGGTCCGGACTTCAACCTGGTGCTGCTGAACGGCCGCCAGATGCCGACCACCGATCTGAGCGACCTGTCGGGCCGTTCCTTCGACTTCTCCAATCTGGCGTCGGAATCGATCTCGCAGCTGCAGGTGTACAAGACCGGCCGCGCCGACAGCCCGAGCGGCGGCATCGGCGCCACCATCAACGTGGTGACCGCTCGTCCGTTCGACAATCCCGGCATGCACGCCAGCGTCGGCGTCAAGGCCCTGAAAGACACGTCCAACGACCACGTGGCGAATGACATGAAGGGCAAGAGCATCACGCCGGAAGTGTCGGGCATCTACTCGAACACCAGCGACGACGGCCGCTTTGGCGTGTCGCTGAGCGCCAGCTTCCAGTCGCGCAATTCCGGCTTCAACCGCGCCGGCCTGTTCAACGGCTACCAGGGTCCGTACCTGGGCTCGGCGGTCATCGATGGCCAGACTCTGCCACAGCCAGGCCAGCCCGGTTCGCAGAACATCACCAACCGCCCGGCCCAGGACGCGCTGTACTCGATTCCGCAAAACATGAACTACAACATTGCCGCAGTCCAGCGGCAACGTACCAACGGCCAGCTGACCTTCCAGTTCCGTCCGGTGAAGGAACTGACCACTACGCTCGACTACACCTTCTCGGAAAACAAGATACAGACCAAGCGCAATGAGTTGAGTGTCTGGTTCGCCCAGACCCCGACCTCGACCAGCACTTGGCCGAGCGGCCACGTGGTTGCCCCGCTGACGTATTCCGAGGTCTACCCAACGCCGCAGGATATTTCCGTGGTCGGCAGCGACTTCGCCACCAAGACCAAGAATAAATCGCTGGGCTTCAACACCGTATGGAAAGCCAGCCCGGGCCTGAAACTGGAGTTCGACGCCCACCACTCGACCGCCGAGTCGGGCGCCGACAGCCCGTTCGGCAGCGAGAACGCGCTGTCCAACGCCAGCTTCAGCCGTGGCCCGATCAAACTGGACCTGACCCAGGAATTGCCTATCCTGAGCATGCGTCCCGCCGACCTGGTGGGGGCGCCGATCCAGGCGGCCGGTTCGTGGTTCCACAATAGCTACGAAAAATCCGTGATCAAGCAGGCGCAGGCGAAAGGCAGCCTGCAGATGATGGAGGCCTCCAACCTGAACTTCGGCGTCAGCTACACCGACACCACCAACCGTTCGACTTACTCCAACGTGCAGAACAACACCTGGGGTGGCGCGACCAAGGCTTCCGACTACCCGGCCAGCCTGTGGACGGCCAACTCCCTGCCATCGTTCTTCAACAAACTGGGCGGATCCAATTCGCCGGACCTGTTCGGCACCCTGTACACCTTCGACTTTGCCAAGGTGCGCCAGGCAACTGCCGACGCCGTGGGCAACCAGAAGGCTTACCTGCCGAACATGGCCACTGCGGACACCGACCGCACGCTGCAGGAGAAAACCACCTCGGTCTATACCTCGTTCGACACCGACTGGGATACCGCGATTCCATTCCACTCGTCGGTGGGCCTGCGTTTCGAGCGCACCAAGGTCACCTCGGTGGCCCAGGTGCTGCCGGCATCGGCCGTGGTATGGGTGGCGCAGAATGAGCTGCCGCTGACCTTTGGCGGCCAGGCGTTCAGCAACACCGACGCCTCCTACACCAATGTGCTGCCGGCCCTGAACCTGGACGCCGACATCCGCAGCGACATGAAGCTGCGCGCCAGCGCCGGCGTCACCATCGGCCGCGCCCGCTACGACCAGCTGCAGGGCGGCCTGACGCTGGGCACCATCGCCAACGTGTTCACCGGCGGCAGCGCTTCGGTGGGCAATCCGGCGCTGAAACCGGTCAAGTCGAAAAACCTGGACCTGGCGTGGGAATGGTATTACGACAAGCAGAGCTTGCTGTCGCTGGCTTACTTCCGCAAGCAGCTGGACAACTACGCCGGCCAGACCCTGGTGTCGCAGTCGCTGTACGACCTGCACACTCCGGTCGGTGGCGCCTACTACAAGGAAGCGCTGGCGCACGGCTGCACCGCGGCGGACACCAACTGCATCCGTAACTACATCCTGGGCAACTTCGACGGCCAGCCGGGCGTGAAGAAGACCGGGGTGAAGGGCGACGGCATGCTGGACGGCACCATCACCGGCCTGTCGACCGACCCTGTCCTGATGTTCAACACCACCACCTACGCCAACCAGAAGTCGGCCAACGTGAGCGGCGCCGAGGTCAACGTGCAGCATATGTTTGGCCAGAGCGGTTTCGGCGTACAGGCGAACTACACCTATGTGCACTCGCCGCTCAAATACAACAACGCCGACGTGAACGACCAGTTCGCGATTCTGGGCCTGAGCAATTCGGCCAACCTGGTGGGTATCTTCGAGAACAAGGACTGGTCGGTGCGCGTGGCCTATAACTGGCGCGACGAGTTCCTGGCCTCCACGGTGGACGGCAACGGCCGCGCGGCGCCGGTGTACACCGACGCCTACGGCCAGGTCGACGTCAGCATCGGCTACAACTTCAACAAGAACCTGAGCTTCCAGCTGGAAGCGATCAACCTCACCGATGCCACCCAGCGTCAGCACGGACGCACGGCGGCATCGACCCTGAATGTGACGCAGGCAGGTCCGCGTTACATGATCGGCGCGCGCTACAAGTTCTGACGCGCCATGTGCACGGCAGCCCGCACACGGCTGCCGTGTCCAGTGTTTGTTGCTGTACGCATCTCGACACCACTCCAGTGGTCTTAGCCGCTCGCCTGCATGGGAGCGGCTTTTTTGTCGTGGCCTAGCGCAGCGTCACCAGCTGCGACAACATCTTCATTAATTCCGCTGAAAATTTAGGCATCAATGGCTCCGGAGCGGGAGCCGGGCAAGCGGTCTTGCAGGCCGGGGCGGCGGGCTGGGTCATGGCAATCTCCTTCAAAGAAAACTTGTTCATGGAGTTTTAACTGCTTATGAGGTATATTTTCCACCAGCCGCAAAGTGTTATCAAACGAGTTATTTTCGCTATTTGAATAAGAAATCCTAGGTCATGACCAAACCGCTGCGCTCCCTGTCCGGCCTGCTCGATTTCGATTGCGCCGCGCGCTGGGGGAGTTTCAAACTGGCCGCGCAGGAGCTGCACAAGACGCCTGCCGCCATCAGCTTGCAGGTCAAGCAGCTTGAAGAAGCGCTGGGCTTCGAACTGTTCGTGCGCCATCCGCGCCACATCTCGCTGACCGAGAAGGGGCAGGAACTGGCCGCCACCGTGCGCCGCACGCTGGGCGAACTGAATACCAAGGTCGCGGCGCTGCAAACCGGCGACGACGAGAAAATCCTGCGCATCTCGACCACGCATTCGCTGGCGATCAAATGGCTGGTGCCGCGCATCGCCCGCTTTACCCAGCACCATCCCGAACTCGACATCCGCATCGATTCCAGCGACCATCTGGCGAACATGGACGACGGCAGCACCGACATCGCGCTACGCACTTATGACGTGGTGCCGGGCGATCCCAGCCTGCTGTTCCATGACCGGCTGGTGGCGGTGTACAGCCCGTCGTTACTGGCGCCCGGCGAAAGCGAGATCACGCTGGCCGACCTGCACCGCTATCCGCTGCTGCACGAATTCACCACCGATACCTGGATCGCGCTGCTGCGCCAGAACAATGCGCTCAAGGGCAAATACAACTTCTCGCGCGCCTACACCAACTTCGCGGTGATGGTGCAGTCGGCGGTGGCGGGACAGGGCATCGCGCTGGTGTCGCACGCCATCGCCAGCGAGGACCTGCGCAACGGCGTGCTGAAAATGGTGAAGTGCGAAAGCGCGCCATATGGACGCGGCTACCGCATCATCATCAACCGCAGCAAACAGGGCATGAGCAAGATCACGCATTTCTGCGACTGGCTGCACGAGGAAGTCGCAGAAATGCAGAAAGGCCTGATGTACTGATCCCTGCCCGCCAGCTGCGCCGCGCCGGGCTACCGAAGATACTCAAGCTGCGTTGACAGGCGGATGTCGTCCGAAGCGCTGCCGACCATCAGCTGGAAGGCGCCCGCTTCGGCGCCCCACTTCAACTGGCTGTTGAAGAAGGACAGCATTTCGCGGTCGATGGTAAAGCTGACGCGCCGCGTTTCGCCCGGTTTCAGGTGCACCTTCTGGAAGCCCTTCAGCTCCTTCACCGGCCGTACCACCGACGACACCATATCGCGCAGATAAAGCTGCACAATCTCCGTCCCTTCCACCTTGCCGCTGTTGGACAGATCAAACGACAACGTCGCCTTCTGCGTTCCCGCCAGTTGGGCGCTGCTCAACGCCAGCCCGCTATATTTGAAGTCGGTATAGCTCAGGCCATGGCCGAAGGCATAGCGCGGCGTGTTGAGGGAATCGATGTAGGCCGAGCGGTACATCACGTTGTTCTCATCCGTCACCGGCCGGCCCGTGTTGTACTGCGCGTACGATAGCGGAATCTGCCCCATGCTGCGTGGGAAAGTGATCGGCAGCTTGCCGGACGGGTTGTAGTCGCCGAACAGCACATTGGCCACCGCGTTGCCGCCTTCGCTGCCGGGGAACCAGGCATAGACAATAGCGTCCGCCTTGTCGGCAATGGTGTTGAACACCAATGGGCGGCCGGCCAGCATCACCACCACCACCGGCTTGCCGGTGGCTTTCAGCGCATCGAACAGCGCTTCCTGCTGGCCCGGCAGCGTGATGTCGGTGCGCGACTTGGCTTCGCCGCTCATGTCCCAGGTTTCACCCACCGCCAACACCACCACGTCCGCCCGCGACGCGGCGGCCACCGCATCGGCAAAGCCCTCGCTGCTGGCGCAACCGGGCGCGCAGGCTTGGGCGTAGCTGATTTCCGCCTTGCCGGCGTGGCTGCGGATGCCTTCCACGATACTGACGACACGCGCACGATCGCCTTCCACCACCCATCCACCTTCCAGATCGCGCTGCGAATCGGCCAGCGGCCCGATCACCGCAATCCGCCTGCTGTCGCGCGCCAGCGGCAGCAGCTTGTTCTCGTTCTTCAGCAGCACGATGGATTTCTGCGCCACGTCCAGCGCGATGGCGCGGTGCGACTGGTCGCCCAGCACAGCCTTCTCGCGCGCGGCGTCGGAATAACGGTATGGATCGTCGAACAGGCCCAGTTCAAACTTCTTGGTCAGCACGCGGCGCACTGCTTCATCCAGCACCGACATCTTCACCTTGCCAGCCTTGACGGCGGCTTCCAGATGCTGGGTGTAGGCATAGCCTTCCATGTCCATATCGCTGCCGGCGTTGATGGCCTTGACGGCGGCGTCGGACAAATCGGCGGCATAACCATGCGGCACCATCTCGCGCACCGAACCCCAGTCGCTGACAACAAAGCCCTTGTACTTCCAGGCGCCTTTCAGGATATCGCGCTGGAGCATGGCGTTGCCGGTGGCCGGAACGCCGTTCAGCGTATTGAAGGAGTTCATAAAGGTGGCGACGCCCGCATCGGCGGCGGCCTTGAACGGCGGCAGATATACCTCATGCAGCTGCTGTTCGCTCATGTCGACCGCGTTATAGTCGCGGCCGGCGATGGCGGCGCCGTACGCGGCGAAGTGCTTGGCGGTGGCCATCACACTGTCAGCGGCACCCAGCTTCTTGCCCTGGAAGCCATGCACACGCGCAGTCGCGATGCGCGAACCGAGGTAGGCATCCTCGCCTGCCCCCTCCATCACGCGGCCCCAGCGCGGATCGCGCGCTACGTCCACCATGGGCGCAAAGGTCCAGTGGACGCCTGCGGCTGCGGCTTCTTTCGCGGCGATATGCGCGGACAGCTCGATCGCTTCCAGATCCCACGAAGCGGCTTCGCCCAGCGGCACCGGGAATACGGTCTTGTAGCCGTGGATGACGTCAAGCCCGAACAGCAGTGGGATTTTCAGGCGCGATTGCAGCGCCAGCGCCTGGATCTCGCGCGTGTCGGCAGCGCCGGTCACATTCAGCATGGAGCCCACCTTGCCGGCGCGGATATCGGCCAGTTTGTCCGCATAGGCGCTGCTGGTCGGGCCGGTGAACTGACGGCCGGAGAGTTGATGCAGCTGGCCGACTTTCTCGGCCACCGTCATCTGCTTCATCAGGTCTGCGACCTTGCGGTCGATCTGGGCGTCCTGCGCGTGTGCGGTGAACGCTATGGTGGCGGCGACCGCCGCGGCGATATGGAGTTTTTTCATTTGTACTGTTGTTGTTTCTGTTCGTAGTAGGATTTCAGCGTGTAGAAGGCTTGCTTCTTCTTGCCGGTCTCGGAAATCAGGCCCTTGCGGTTCCAGTAGTCCTGGAAGTACGGATGCGGACGGCGCGGCGAACGGAAATCGGTCAGCACCCACGGCGTCATGCCGCGCAGGCCGGGAATCGCGTCCAGCAGCTTGAAGGTATTCTTGTAGAGCTGGTCCTGATATTCCTCGCTCCACTTGGTGTCGCTGTCGGCGTGGTAGCCGCCCAGCGCATCGGCACCAAACTCGGTCACCAGCACCGGCTTGTTGTAATTGACCTTGAAGGAGAACTTCATCATCTCCTTGTTGTTGGACCAGTACCAGCCGGCATACTGGTTAAAGCTGGCCAGGTCGATTTTCTCCGCCAGCGGATCTTCCACCGTCACCACGTCGCCGCTGCGGTGTACTTCCAGCGCGGCGCCCACCAGACGGGTACGGTCCAGCGAGCGCACCGTATCCGCCAGCTTGCCCATGAACTCCGTGCGCACCGGGCTGACCGGCGTCTCGTTACCGATGGACCAGATGATGACACTGGCGCGGTTCTTGTCGCGCACCACCAGATCGGCCAACTGCTGCCTGGCGTTGGCGTAGACTTCCGGCTTCTCCCACGAGATGGTCCAGTACACCGGCACCTCGGCCCATACCAGCAAACCCATTTCATCGGCCAGCTTGATCATCTCTTCGCTGTGCGGATAATGGGCCAGGCGGACGTAGTTGCAATTCATGTCCTTGGCCCATTGCAGCATCATGCGCATATCGCCTTCGCCGCGCAGGCGGCCGGGGATCAGCGGATTCTCGTCGTGCAGCGAAATCCCGCGCAGGAACACGGATTTACCGTTCAGCAGGATGTCGTGGCCGCGCGTTTCGATGCTGCGCAGGCCGATGCGGTCGTTCAGCGCATCGGTAGCACCGGCGATGGTCACGGTATACAACTTGGGATCTTCCGGCGACCAGTAGCGCACCTTGTTCTTCGGCAGCGCGATGCTGACAGCGGCGCGGCCACTAGCGTCGGTGCGCACTGTGGTCTTCACGCCCAGCTCCGCGATGGAGATAGTGGCGTCCTGCGCACGCTTTGCTCCGGCCAGTTGCACATAGCCCTCGATGCGGCCCATGTCGCCTTTCGCCAACTGGATCTGATAATCCTCGATGTAAGTGTCCGGTGTTTCGGCCAGCAGCACGTCACGCGTGATGCCGCCGTAGTTCCACCAATCGGTGTTCACGGTCGGAATGTCATCTTGATGGCGCGTGTTGTCTGCCTTGACCACCACCGTGTTCTCGCCTTTCAGCAGACGCCCCGTCACCTCAAACTGAAACGGCGTGAAGCCGCCTTTGTGGCTGCCCAGCTTCTTGCCGTTCAGGTAGACGTGGGCTTCGTAGTTGACTGCGCCAAAGTAGAGGAAGTAGCGCTTGCCATCCTTGGGCGCGGCGTTGAACTTCTGGCGCATCCACACCGTGCCTTCGTAGAATTCCAGCTTGGCCGCTTGCGAGTTCCAGTCGCCCGGCACAGCCATCGTGGGCGAACCGTCAAAGTTGTATTCCACCGCATCGTCCTTGTCGCGCGGCTTGCGGTCGTCATAAAAGCCGCCGGCGCCAGTCGGCGACTGGTCGAAAGGCTGGCGGCGATAGTTGTAATAGCCGGTCTCGTAAGGATCGATGATGTAGCTCCAGCGGCCGTTCAGCGACAGCAACTGACGGCCGTAGATGTTTTGCAGCGTGGGCGGCTGCCTGGCCAGTTCGGCGCGTGCGCCATTCCCCTTGTTGGCCTGCGCCTGTCCCGGCGCCTGGTCGTCCTGCGCGCCCGCCGCAAAGCTCGCAGCCAGGCAGCTTGCTAACAGCAGCAGCTTCCACACTTGTCGCATCCATGTCTCCTTATTGGTATTTGATGGTCCACTTGATCGTCAATGGTTCTTTCATGGTCAGCTTGCCGGTGCTGCAGGTTATCAGCGTTTTCATCGGCCCATACGGCGCCATGAAGTCCTTGCTGCCATTTGTCGGAGTGAATTCGCATTGTTGCAAGCCGCTGACACTGTACTCCTTTACCGCGCCCTGCGCGAACGTCACGGTATTGTCCTTGATACCGGCCTGCTCCGAGAACGAAGCAAATTCCAGCGTGATCTTCTCCACCTCCTGCGCGCCCACCGGTGTGTAGATATCGGTGCGGGTCATCATGCCACGTTCCAGCGTGTAGGTGGTGCGCAGCTTGATGCGGCCGTCCTTGACCGGCGAACGCTTGCCCAGGCGGTCCAGTTCATCCTGCCGGTACGAGACGGTATAACGCTGGCCGTCCCTGCCAGTCTTGATATCCTTGATCCACGCCGCACCGATCAGTTGCGTGCCGTCGGCCATGGTGAACCTGGGCAGCAGCTGCGCATGCGCTCCGCCGCTGTCGGCCACGCCGGACACAATGTCTGGCGCAAACGGCAGCGGGTAGTAAGGGCTGTTGTCATGCTGGCTGATGCCGCCGTTGATCATGTTCAGGCTCACCACATGCGGGCCGTCGCGGAAGATGGACAGCGCGCGGTCATACTCCCCTTGCGCGAAGGTAGTAGTGTTGAACTGCGGACGGTTCTTGTCCAGCCACGCCTGCAGATCCGCCTTCGGCTGCACGTCCTTGAAGCCGGCCTTGTTCCACGTCTCGTTGGTGTAGATCAGCTGATGCAGCAGCGAGAAGTTCTCGCCCAGGATGCGGTGCTTGCCACGATAGGTGTCGGTGCGGCGGCCCTTACCCCACATATCGAGCGAGTGCATGGCCGGGTCATACCAGAAGTTCATGTAACGCTCGGCGATGCGCGAGGAGAAAGCGTAGGCGTACTGCTTTTCCTCCGCCGTCAGCACATCAAGGTAGGCTGATACCGACAGGATCTCCACCAGCGCCGTCTCGCCATACGGCCCGAGGCTGCGGCCGAAGCTGAATCCCTGGCCCTCAGTGTTGGCGACGTTCAGCGCGATGTCGGCCGCCTTGCGCAGCAAGCCTTTGAGTTCATCGGTCGGTTGCAGGCCGGTTTCCAGAAAACGCTCGCAAATCTCGGCGATCAGCAGGATGCTGTAACGGTCGAAGCGCCCCTCGCCGTCGGTCTCGTCGGAGAAGCCGAACTGGCCGGAGTATTTTTTGTAATGGGTGAGCATCTTCTCCAGCAGGATCTTGCCTGCGCTGTCGTCTTCCCAGCCCATCATCATACGCAGGCGCGCGATGCTGAACGCCACGCCGTAGTAATTGGTCGGCAGGTTGATCAGATCCCATTGCGGCGTGACGAAGGTGCGCCAGTCCAGCTGCCTGCGCAGCTTCTCCAGCGTGGCCGGACTGATGGCGCGCTCCAGCAGCCCTGCTTCCTTCAATTTGACCAGCGTGCCGATGTAGTAGTAAATGCCCCATGTGTGGTTGTCCATGCCAACCGTCATATCGGCGATGTCGCGATAATCCTTGAGCTTTTGCGCCAGCGATGGATCGTCGCTGGCGGTGTTGAGCAGCACATGGCCCAGGCCCGCCGCCACTTTCCCCGGCAAGAATTTATCGCCGCTCTTGAACGGCGAGGCGCCATCCAGCACCATGTTCTCCCTTTCCGCCACCAGCTTCTTGAAGAAGAAGTCCAGTTGTTGGTAAGCGTTGTCTTGCACGATACGGTTCATGGGCGCCGCCGATGCGGAAGCGCAGGCTGCCGTCGCAGCCACGATCAGGGGAAGGAATTTCATGGTGTCTCGATTGTTATGGAAAACGTTTTACAAATAGTATGTGATTTTGCCGTCAAGGTAAACACCGTGAAACAGTCATGATTCATGAATTGATTGACCTCATGTAGAATTTCGCTATACTTTAAATTAAACGTTTAACCTGACTACTCTTAAAATCCATGAACACTACCAAACCATTCAAACGCATCCTGCTGACCGGCGCCGGCGGCGGCTTGGGCACCGTCCTGCGCGAACGCGCCAAGGCCTGGGCCGACATCGTCCGCCTGAACGACGTCAAAGACCTCGGCACCGCGGGCGAAGGCGAGGAAATCGTCATCGGCGATCTGGGCGACCGCGACAAGGTGATGCGCATGATGGAAGGCGTGGACGCGGTGCTGCATTTCGGCGGCATTTCGGTGGAAGACAAATTCGAGCCTATCATGAACGCCAACATCCTCGGCCTGCATCACCTGTATGAGGCGGTGCATAAATGTGGCGTCAAGCGCGTTATCTTCGCCAGCTCCAGCCACGTAGTGGGCTATTACAAGACCACCGACCTGGTGGACGCCGGCATGCCGCTGCGCCCGGACGGTTTTTATGGCGTCTCGAAAGCCTTTGGCGAAGCGCTGTCGCGCTACTACTACGACCGCTTCGGCACCGAGACGGTGTGCCTGCGCATCGGCTCCTCGTTCCCGGAACCAAAGACCCAGCGCATGATGGTCACCTACCTGGCTTATGACGATCTGGTGGAACTGATCCGCTGCTCGCTGTTCACCCCGCGCGTTGGCCACACCATCACCTTCGGCACTTCGAACAACCCCACCAAGTGGTGGGACAACAAGTACGCTTCGCATCTGGGCTATGTGCCTAAGCACAGCTCCGCCGTATTCGCCGGCCATTTCCCGGATAGCGCGGACTATCCAGCGGCTGGAGATGCGCCTACCATCTATCAGGGCGGCCCGTTCGTCACCGCTGGCCCCATGTACAAATAACAGCAAAGGAGACACATGAAATCATCGCATCTGCGCATAGCCGTATTGGCTGCCATGGCTGCCATGTATCAAGCCATGCCCGCCGTTGCAGGCGAAACGCTGGCCGCGCAAGCGGTGGCGCCATCGGCCGCAATCAATCCGCAAGCCGTGCTGTCCACCATGGAGCGCGTGGCCGACTGGCAGCTGGCCAATCCGAGCCAGCACCGTCCGGACGACTGGACGCAGGCGGTGGGTTACAACGGCATCATGGCGCTGGCGAACATCTCCGGCAGCAGCAAGTACCGTGATGCGATGATCGCCATGGGCGAAAAGAACAGCTGGAAGCTCGGCCCCAATCATTATCACGCGGACGACCATATCGTCGGCCAGACCTACGCCGAGCTGTATCTGCAACTGCGCGATCCAAAAATGATCGCACCGCTGCGCGCCAGCTTTGACGACATTCTGAACAACCGCCGCACCGGCACGCTGGATTTCACCGTCAAGGGCAATCAGGACCGCTGGTCTTGGTGCGACGCGCTGTATATGGCGCCGCCGGCCTGGCTGCGCCTGTGGGCCATCACCGGCGACCAGCGCTACCTCGACTTCGCCATCAGCGAGTGGTGGACCACGTCCGACTACCTGTACGACAAGGAAGAACACCTGTACTTCCGCGATTCCAACTACTTCGACAAGCGCGAAGCCAATGGCAAGAAGGTCTACTGGAGCCGCGGCAACGGCTGGGTGATGGGCGGTTTGGTGCGCGTGCTGCAGTACCTGCCGGAGAACCATCCGGAGCGTCCACGCTTCGTCCAGCAGTACAAGGACATGGCGGCCAGGCTGCTCACGCTGCAGCAGCCGGACGGCTTGTGGCGCGCCAGCCTGCTCGATCCCGACACTTATCCGATGAAGGAATCGAGCGGTTCGGCCTTGTACACCTACGCCTTCGCATGGGGCGTGAATCAGGACCTGCTGGACGCCAAAACCTTCAAGCCCGCCGTGCGGAAAGCATGGACCGCACTGGCGGCCAATGTGCAGGCCGACGGCAAGCTGACCCACGTGCAGCCCATCGGCCTGGCGCCGAAGGTATTCGATGAAAACCTCACCGAAGTCTATGGCGTCGGCGGCTTCCTGCTGGCCGGCAGCGAGGTCTATCGCATGGCGGTGCTGGAGAAGACCAGGCCGCAAACGGTGAGCGTGACCAATCCCACCAGCGGCTTGCGCGGCGACGAGCTGGCGGAAGCAAAGCTCGGCGCCGGCATCCACAAGCCGGTGGTGATGGATGCCGCCACTTCGGCCATCGTCAATTCGCAGGTGATCGGCAAACAGATTCTGTTCCCGGTGCAGTTGGCGGCCAACGAGACGCGCCGCTATCTGGTGCTGCCGGCAGAGCGTCTGGCCGCCGTGCCGCCGGCCGATGTGAAAGCCCACGCGCGCTTCGTGCCGGAACGGCTCGACGATTTCGCCTGGGAGAGCGACCGCACCGCACACCGCGTGTACGGCCCGGCCATCATCAAGGATCCGAAAGAACACTTGATCAGCAGCGGCGTAGATGTGTGGGTCAAGAAGGTGCGCACGCCGGTAGTCGATAAATGGTACAAGCGCGGCGAGTACCACCACGACGAAGGCGAAGGCCTGGACTACTACAGCGTGGGCCAGAGCCGCGGCTGCGGCGGCACCACCATCGTCGCCGACGGCAAGCTGCATAACTCGTCCAACTTCACCCAATACAAGGTGCTGGCCGACGGCCCGCTGCGCGCCGTGTTCGAGCTGGCCTACGGCGGCTTCGCGGTCGGTAACGGCCGCACCGTGTCCGAGGTGAAGCGCTTCTCGATCGACGCCGGCTCCAACATGACCCGTGTTGAAACGCGCTACGCCAGCAACAGCAAGGCGCCGTTGAATGTGGGCGTTGGCATCGTCCAGCGCGAGGGCCAGGGTCAATACGTCACCGACGCCGGTGGCTGGGCAAGCTACTGGGAACCGGCGGACAGCGAGAAAGGCAGCATCGGCTGCGGCGTGATCCTGCCGGCCGGCGCGCAAGGCTACACCGTGATCGACCAGCAGCAGCTCACGCTGGGCACGGCGCAACCGGGCCAGCCTTTCGTCTACTACTTCGGCGCGGGCTGGAGCAAGAGCGGCGACTTCGCCGACGCCGCCGCCTGGAACGCCTATGTGCGCGACTATGCGCAAAAGCTGAAAGCCCCGCTCAAAGTCAGCAGTCGATAACGTGCCGCCGGCAGCCACTACGGCTTCCGGCGGTTTTTTTAACCGCAAGTGGAAGCGATTCCACAATCTAGTTAAAGTAGCTCAAAACCATAACACTCACTGGAGACACCACATGCAATCGAACCAACCCCAACTGCGGCGCCTCACCGCCGCCGTGCTGCTGGCCCTGCTGGCCGGCGGCGCCCTGGCACAACAGGACGATAGCGGCAAGCTGGAATCGGTCATCGTCACGGCCAACAAGCGCGCCCAGAATCTGCAGGATGTGCCGGCCTCGATCACCGTGCTGAACGACGCGGTCCTGCAACGCGCCAACGTGCGCGACCTGGAAGACGTGCCGGCCCTGTCGCCGGCGCTGACGCTGTCCTACGGCAGCCAGCCGGGCAACTTCAGCATCAATATGCGCGGCATCGGCACCTTCTCGCTGGGCATCGGCGTGGAGGCCGACGTGGCGGTGATCGTCGACGACGTGCCGCTCGGCATGCAGGCTGGCGCCTTCAAGGATCTGGCCGACGTCGGCCGCATCGAAGTGCTGAAAGGCCCGCAAAGCACACTGTTCGGCAAGAGTTCGATTGCCGGCGCGATCAACATCACCACCAAGCCCATCGGCGGCGCCTGGAAAACCAACGCCACCAGCTATATCACCAACGACGATGAATGGCGCGTCGGCGTGAGCACCGGCGGTTCGGTGTCGGATACCCTGCGCCTGCGTGTGGCCGCCAGCAAGACCAACTTCGACGGCACGCTCAACAACCTCACCACCGGCAAAAAGCTCAACGGCAGCAAGGGCGACAATCTGAGCGGCAAGCTTGAATGGCAGCCGCTGGAACAACTGACGCTGACGCTGACGCCGCACTACAACCGCACCGAGAAGTTCTGCTGCTCGAATGCCTTCACGTCCATGTCGCCGGGCGCGCTGTACCGCAATGCTCCGCAGTTGCCGCCGTCGGTGGTGCTGGCTGGCATCCACATCAGTCCGGACAACCGCGACGTGCGCAACGATTATCCTACCGGCGGCAAATTCCACGATGCCGGCACCGGCGTCAAGCTGGACTGGGCTTTCGACGACAACAGCGCCCTGAAAGGCCACACCCTGAGTTCGATCTCGTCCTACAGCAAGTACCACATGGACGATTATCAGGACAACGACAACACCGACGTCGATATCCTGCCCTTCCTGCTGCTGCCCAACGGCCAGCCGACCGGCATGCACGGCGGCCTGTATCAGTATGGCTATTTCGACGTCAAATCGACCACGCAGGAATTCCGCCTGACCTCGCCGGACAAGGGCGCGCTGCGCTATGTGGCCGGTCTGTGGTACGGCAAGAACGCCCTGACGCGCGAGCTGACCAAGGCGCCGCTGATCCAGGCCTACGGCACCGCCTACGGCGCCGACGCCTGGAATATCAGCAAGGCCATCTACGGCCAGGGTTCGTGGGACTTCCGTCCCGACACCAGCCTGATCCTCGGCGCGCGCTACAACGACGAAGACACCGGCTACAACTTCCGCCGCTACACCGTGCCGCCGCAGGTGAAGGCCCTGACCGAGTTCTATACCAAGGCCGACAACGACAAGAGCAGCACCTACAAGCTGGGCCTGGAGCATCGTCTGAACAAGGATGCCATGACCTACGCCATGGCATCCACCGGCCACAAGGGCAAGGCCTACGATCTGACCTCGGGCTTCACTGCGGCCACCGCCAGATTGCCGGCCGTGGCACCGGAGACCGCGCGCAGCTACGAGCTGGGCTGGAAGCAGAGTCTGTGGGACAACCGCGCCATGTTCAGCGTGGCCCTGTTCCGCACCAACTTCCGCCACTTCCAGCAATCGTCCAGCTTCTTTGACGACGACGGCACTTTCCGCACCGGTCTGAACAGCATTGGCGGCTTGCGCACGCAGGGGCTGGAAGTGGAAGGCAATGTACGGGTGACGCGCGCGCTGCAACTGAACGGCAGCTTCGCCTACACCGAAGCCACCATTCAGGAATTTGAAAACGGCCCCTGCTACAACGTGGTGAACGCGGCCGGCACCGGCAGTACGCCCGGACCGGGCTGTGCGCAGAATCCGAAGTTCAACAACACCTTTGTGCAGAATCTGGCCGGCAAGACTTTGCCGAATGCGCCGAAAGTGAAAGTCAACCTCGGCGGCCAGTATGACCTGATGCTGCCATCGGCCAGCTTCAACGGTTTCATCGCCGGCTCCACGCGTTACCAGAGCCGCACGCAGTTTTCGCTGAGCCAGGACCCGAACACCATCCAGGGTGCGTATGCGATCACCAACCTCAGCTTCGGCGTCAAGGACAAGCAGGACCGCTACAAGGTGACCTTCCTGGTCAACAACCTGTTCGACAAGCGTTACGCGACCGGTCTGAACAACGCCATCGCCAACGGCACCTGGAGCCCGAAGGCGCCGAACACGCCGATCGCGGTCAACACCACCGAATGGATGCCGCCGCGCGACTTCCAACGCTACTTCGGCGCCCGCCTCGACGCCAGCTTCTGAAGAGCATCTCCCTCGCAGTCCGCTGCGGGGGATTTTTTATCGAAAGACCTGCCTCAGCGACTGCGCCTCAACCAGCGCATCGCTCCACACTTCCAGTTGCTCCAGACTGGCCTTGGCCAGCTTCTTACGGACGGTTAGCGACAACGGCCCGAAACGCCGCCCAAGCTGCCGCTCCAAAAGCGCCGCAGCGCCTTCCTGACGCCCTTGTTCAAGTCCCTGCTCCAAGCCTTGTTCAATGCCTTGTTCGATGCCTTGCTTCAGCCCCTCCTGTCTGCCTCGCTGCAGACCTATCTTGATACCATTGTCGATGAATGTTTGTTCCAATTGGTTGTACTCTCTCATTTCGTGCTCCTTTTCCAACCGGGAAATGGCCCGCAAATAGCGTTGGTGATGCGGCTCTGGCAAGGTCATCATCCAGTTGACGATAGTGAGTAGGACGATTATGCGCTTACCGCTCCAGCGATGTTTGAACAGTAAGCGAGTCAGGTGAATTTTAGCGGCGTAGAGCTTGTCCGGATCATGATGCGCCTGCTGCGTGCGGCGGTGAGCCGCGCTAACCCAGGCAATCGGGTTGTTTGATGCCTCCAGCGCTTCCATGTCGGCCACGTAATCAAGCAGCTTGGCGATGCTAAAAGTGAATTCCTTCACCGTCCCCTGCAATTGCTGGCGGAAGCGGCGCGGACGCCAGTTGGGATGCTCATCGGCCAACAGCGCCAGGCTGACTACCGGCAGGCCATAGGCTTCGCCGATGCGATAGTTGTAGTCGCGCATACGTCGCGCCAGCCTGCGATCGCGCTGCGCCTGAATTTCGATATGTATCAGTACCTGTCGTCCGCCGCCATCGCGCAAACGCACTTCAGCCAGCTTGTCGGCCACCATGACATCCGATGCGGCGCCAAAAGCCAGCTTGGCCAGTTCCTTGTCGCGAAAGCGGGGCCGCTGGCGCCAGTCGATGCGGGCGCTGAAATCGGGAAAATAAAAATCCATGAAATCCCGGAAGGCGTGCGACAAGGCGGCTTTCCAGGGCAAGTCATAACGGGCGGACGGGGCGGCATTTGGCATCCGCCCAGTCTGCCCCTTGGCCGCGCCCGGCCCTATGACAAAATTCAAGGTAATTGCCGGCCATCTGGGTTACGGTTGCGTGAGATTCATAAAATAGCAAGCCGAACATGGTAAGCTTCGCCCCGGCGCCTTCCCCTGCCGCTTCCTCTTTTTCCCAACTGCACGTTTAAATACTGAATTCATGGATATCGTACTCGCGCTGAAAGCCATCATCATGGGCCTGGTCGAAGGCTTTACGGAATTTCTGCCTATTTCCTCCACCGGCCACCTGATCCTGACCGAACACTTGCTGGGCTTCCAGGGCATGGAAGAGAAAATGAAAGTGTTCGAGATCGTCATCCAGGCCGGCGCCATCCTGGCCGTGATCTGGGAATACCGCGCCCGCATCGCCGCCGTCCTGAGCGGCCTGTTCAGCGACAAACTGCAGCAGCGCTTTGCCGTCAACGTGCTGATCGCCTTCCTGCCCGCCGCCGTGCTGGGCGTGCTGTTCAACAAGGCCATCAAGTCCGTGCTGTTTGCGCCGGTCCCGGTGGCGCTGGCCTTCATCATTGGCGGCGGCGTGATCCTGTGGGTGGAAAACCGCGAAAAACGCAATCCGGCCATGGCACGCATCACCTCGGTCGACCAGATCACGCCGGTGGACGCCATCAAAATCGGCCTGGCACAGGCGTTCGCGCTGATTCCCGGCACCAGCCGTTCCGGCGCCACCATCATGGGCAGCATGATCTTCGGCTTCTCGCGCCAGGTGGCCACCGAGTTCTCGTTCTTCCTCGCAATTCCGACTCTGATCGGCGCTACGGTATACTCGCTGTACAAGGAACGCGCGCTGCTGTCGGCCGCCGATCTGCCGCTGTTCACGGTCGGCACCGTCTCCGCCTTCATTTCGGCCTTCCTGTGCGTGCGCTGGCTGCTGCGTTACATCAGCTCGCACACCTTCACCGTATTCGCTTGGTATCGCATCGCCTTCGGCCTGCTGGTGCTGGTCACCGCTTACACCGGAGCCGTCACCTGGGCGGAGTAATTTTATAAAGCAGTAGTAGCAACATGAACCATCAGGACAACAACGAACGCGCCCTCCACCTGCTGCAAACCGTCTTCGGCTACCCAGCCTTCCGTGGCCAGCAGGGGGACATCGTCAGCCACGTGGCCGGCGGCGGCGATGCGCTGGTCCTGATGCCCACCGGCGGCGGCAAGTCGCTGTGCTATCAGATCCCCGCCCTGCTGCGCGACGGCGTGGGTGTGGTGGTGTCGCCGCTGATCGCGCTGATGCAGGACCAGGTCGATGCGCTGGAAGAAGTCGGCGTGCGCGCGGCCTTCCTGAATTCCACCCAGTCGTACGAAGAGGCCAGCCGCATCGAGCGGCTGGTGCGCACCAACCAGCTCGACCTGGTCTACGTCGCACCCGAGCGCCTGATGACGGACCGCTGCCTGAACCTGTTCCAGGATTCGCAGATCTCGCTGTTCGCCATCGACGAGGCGCACTGCGTGTCGCAATGGGGACATGACTTCCGTCCCGAGTACATCAAGCTGTCGGTGCTGCACGAACAGTTCCCCAACGTGCCGCGCATCGCGCTGACCGCCACCGCCGATCCGCAAACGCGCGCCGAAATCGTGCACCGCCTGCAGCTAGGCGACGCGGCGCAATTCGTTTCCTCCTTCGACCGTCCCAACATCCGCTACCAGATCGTGGAAAAAGCCAACGGCCGCAAGCAGCTGCTGGACTTCATCACCACCGAGCATGGCGGCGATTGCGGCATCGTCTACTGCCTGTCGCGCAAGAAGGTGGAAGAGACGGCCGAATTCCTCAACGAGAACGGCGTGCGTGCGCTGGCCTATCACGCCGGCATGGAGCACTCGGTGCGGGCGGCCAACCAGGCGAAGTTCCTGCGCGAAGAGAACATCGTCATGTGCGCCACCATCGCCTTCGGCATGGGCATCGACAAGCCGAACGTGCGTTTCGTCTGCCACCTGGATCTGCCCAAGAGTATCGAAGGCTACTACCAGGAGACCGGCCGCGCCGGCCGCGATGGCGAACCGTCCAGCGCCTGGATGGCCTACGGCCTGCAGGACGTGGTGCTGCAACGGCGCATGATCGACGAATCCGAGGCCGACGAAACCTTCAAGCGGGTGCTGGGCAACAAGCTCGATGCGATGCTGGGCCTGTGCGAAACCCTGAGCTGCCGGCGCGTGCGCCTGCTCGATTACTTCGGCGAGAAGGCTGGGCCTTGCGGCAACTGCGATACCTGTTTGATTCCGCCGGTGTCGTTCGACGGCACGGTGCCGGTGCAGAAACTGTTGTCGACCGTGTACCGGGTCGACCAGCGCTTTGCGGCCGGCCACGTGATCGACGTGTTGCGCGGGCAGGAGACGGAGCGCATCAAGACCTGGCATCACGATTCGCTGTCCGTGTTCGGCATCGGCGCCGACCGCAGCGAACAGGAATGGCGCGCCATCCTGCGCCAAGTGATCGCGCTTGGCCTGCTGACGGTCGATCACGAACAATTCAGCTCGTTGAAACTGACCGACGCCGCGCGCCCGGTGCTGAAAGGCGGGCAGAAAGTGCAGCTGCGCCAGTACCAGAAACCGGTCAAGCAGAAGCCGAGCCGCGCCGCCAAGGGCTACGTAGAAAGCGACCTGTCGGTGCACGAACAGAAAATCTTCGACCGCCTGCGCTCGTGGCGCATGGGCACGGCGCGCGAGCACAACGTCGCGGCCTACATCATCTTCAACGACGCCACCCTGCGCGAAATCGCCAAAGCCCGCCCGACCGCGCTGGACGACCTGCGCGGCATCTCCGGCGTGGGCGAGAAAAAGCTGGCCTCCTACGGCGACGAGATCGTCGCGCTGATTCAGGAAATGGATTAGTCAACGACAGGTGATATCAATCACTTGTGCGCCGGCCTTGGCACTGGGGCCATAACTGACAGAACAGCTGCGGTATCCGCTTGGCAGCTTGCGAGCCAAAATAATCTCGCCAGCCGCGCCGCCATAAGAGCAAGCCAGCCAGAGGCCGTCGGCAAACTCGTCCTCATCAAATCGCCAGACGGAGATGGAGCGCTGCCTCTTCTCGGTAACAGAGGACGGCTTAAGATCAGCACGCTTCTCAGGCGGGCCGCCACTAAAGCCTGCCGCGCTTAAACGAAAAGCACTCGGCACGCCTGATGCCCATTTCTCAGGAACAGGATTAACCCTTATTGTCGCTGCCGGAATCACATCCGGGCATGTTAGATGAGATACATCAACGGCAAATACATATGTGGGTACCAAGAACACGGCTGCCATCACCATTCGCAAACCTCCGGTTAGATTAGTCTTCATGATCAGTGCTCAATCACAAAGAAGGCATCAGCGTTATTACTCGGATTTTTAAAGCTGCCATCTTTATTCCTGCCCTTTGACTCTAGAAACCTCTCGGAAATTCGAGGTTTCTTTTTATCGTTCCACTGGTCCATAACATAGATGCCATTGATCGATTGGCGCAGAAAGAATGCCGCATGATTCTCGTGCTTCTGGTTCGGGTAGCGACCATTTTTGAAGGTCGCAATTGCCGTCCCTTTACGAATCATCTGATTGCCAAACACCGCTTCACCTTGGCGCCGCCTTCAAGGTCATCAACTTTGGCATATACGTATGACATGGGAATCTCCTTTTAATAGAGCGAACGCACACTATCGCCCATAGGGAACAAGGAGAATTTGATTACCCTCAGATGCGGAGGAACTAGGCAAGCACGATGCTGCGGTAGCGGCTGGGGGCGGCGCCGAGGGCGGCGCGGAAGCGGTGGCTGAAGTGGCTTAGGTCTGCGTAGCCGCAGGCGTCGGCAATTTGCTGGAGTGGTTGGTCCGTGGTCTTCAGCAGCATGCGCGCGTGGTCGATGCGGCGTGCGGCAATCCACGCGGATGGCGACATGCCGAATGAGACTTTGAACATCCGTACAAGATGGAACTCGGACATGCACGCCAGTGCCGCCAGCATGCCCAGTGTGATGTTCTGCCGCAGATTCGCTTCGATGTAGTCGGCCAGCCGGCGGCGCACAGCCGGCGCCAGGCCGCCCCGCACCCGTGCCTGCTGCAGCGGCGCCGATTGCGCCAGCAGCAGATGGCTCAGCGCTTCATGCGTCACTTCATTGGCGCGCAGTTGCGCGTCGGGACCATCCCATGGCATCCCGGCCAGCGCCGCGCACAGGTGGCCGATGCGTTCGTGCTCGAAGTAGGTGCGGTCGGCCAGCGTCAGTTCGCGCGGCTCGCGGTCCAGCTCCACCACGGCACGCCGCGTGAAGTGCTCGGGTAAAAAATAGATGTGCATGAAGTGCATCTGCCCGCGCACGGTCCACGAGGATTCATGCCAGTCCGGCAAAGTACACAAGCGCTTCGGCGCGCCATACAGGCCCGGAAGTTCGGTGCGCTCGGTGCGGTGTCCACCATCCAGATAATAGGACAGCGTGTGATGGCCCGGCTGGTTGTAGCTGGTTTCCGCCACCGGCGTGTCGCGCTGCCAGATCGCCACCGCCAGTTCGTCGCCCAGCCACGCAAAGCGCTCCAGCTGCGCATCCGTCTCCGACATGGTCTTGAAGACGGAATGCGACAACTGCCCGTCCGGCAGGGCGGACAGCAAGGTGGCAGGCAGGTTGTTGGCACGGGAAGTCATGAAGAAAGTCTAGCACGCAACGCGTCCAGCGCGCCGGCGCTGCCGCGATATGCGCAATTTCAGACAAGTCGCCGCGCCGCCGCACCGGCATCCTGTGCACACTATGAATATCTTCCTCTACTTCCTCACCGTCCTGATCTGGGGTACCACCTGGATCGCCATTACCTTCCAGCTAGGCGTGGTGCCAGCGCCGGTATCGATCGCCTATCGCTTCTGGATCGCCAGCGCCGTGCTGATGGCCGGCCTGCTGCTCACGCGCCGCCAGTGGTGGCCGCCGCGCCAGGCCTGGCCTTACCTGTTTGCGCAGGGGATCGCGCTGTTTTGCCTGAACTTCCTGTGCTTCTACTACGCCAGCCAATGGGTTACCAGCGGCCTGGAAGCGGTAGTGTTCTCCACCGCGCCACTGTGGAACGCCATTAACGGCCGCATTTTCCTCGGCCGCCCGATCAAGCCGCAGGTGATGCTGGGCGCCCTGCTAGGCCTCGGCGGCATCGTGCTGCTGTTCGCGCCGCAGATGGCCGGCCATTGGAACGACAGCCACACTTTGCTCGGCCTCGTCCTCACGCTGGGCGGCACGCTGTGCTTCTCGTGCGGGAACCTGCTGTCCAGCCGCATGCAGTCCATGCAGCTTGGCCTCACGCCATGGCTGACCAACACCTGGGCCATGCTGATCGGCTCCACCACGCTGGGCGTGGCGGCGCTGGCGATGGGCATGCCGTTCGCGCTGGACGACTCGCCGCGCTATCTCGGCGCGCTGCTCTATCTCGCCATTCCCGGCTCGGTGATCGGCTTCACTGCCTACCTGATGCTGGTCGGCCGCATCGGTCCGGACCGCGCGGCCTATTCGACGGTGCTGTTCCCCATCGTCGCGCTGACCGTCTCCACGGTGTACGAGGGCTATCACTGGACGCCGTTGGCGCTGGGCGGGCTGGCGCTGGTGCTGGCCGGGAACCTGCTGGCTTTCCTGCCGGCCTTCCCCAGCCGCAGCCGCGCGCCCGCTTAACCGTCGCTTAGCCGTCGATGCGGGTATCGGCCGCCAGCGCCGACCACGCATGCAGATCGCGCAGCATTTGCTCGGCATGATTGCGCACCATGTCCACCGCGTCCTGCCCCAGCTGCAGGCGCAGCGGCGTGACTTCGGCGCGCAACGCGACGTCCAGCGCGGCGGCGGCTTTGGCGGGGTCGCCTTCCTGGGTCTGGTGCATGCCGCGTGCGAAGTCGCGGGTCGCGCCCACCGTGTCGGCATAGGCCGCAATCTCCGGCAACTGCTGCATCGCCGCCCCGGCCAGATTGGTGCGGAAGGAGCCCGGTTCCACGATCACGACTTTCACGCCGAAGGGCGCGAGTTCCGCGGCCAGCGCTTCGGAGATGCCTTCCAGCGCAAACTTGGTGGCTGAATAAGCGCCGAAACCCGGCATCGACAGCTGTCCGCCAAGGCTGGAGATATTCACCACCGCGCCGCTACCCTGTGCCCGCAGGCGCGGTGCGGCGGCGCGCATCACGTCCACGGCGCCGAAGAAGTTGGTGTCCATGATGGCGCGCAGGTCGGCGTCCGAAGTCTCCTCCACCGCGCCGACGATGCCGTAGCCGGCGTTATTGATCAGCACATCGATGCGGCCAAAGCGCTCATACGCGGCGTCGATGGCGTTTTGCGCCGCACCGGCCTTGGTCACATCCAGCGGCAGCGCCAGCACGCGGTCCGGCGCTTGCGCGATCAGCGCTTCCAGCTTGCGGGTGTCGCGCGCCGTGGCGACCACGCTGTGGCCCTGCGACAGTGCATAACGCGCGAACGCCTCGCCAAAGCCGCTCGACGTGCCAGTGATGAACCAGACTTGCTGTTGCATGGTGTTCTCCTTGGGTTGAATGCTTGTTGGAGTCGCCATCATGCACTTTTGCTAATGCGTGATAAAGTAGCGTAGTTCGGATAGCTTATGCGATATCATTCATCAATGAGCCTGCTCGTCCACCTGCCCGTGATTGCCGCCGTCGCCCGCCACCGCAGCTTTGCCGCCGCTGCCGCCGAGCTGGGACTGGGCGCGTCCGCCGTCAGCCACGCCGTGCGCGTGGCGGAGCGTGAACTGGGCATGCCGCTGTTCGCCCGCACCACCCGCAGCGTGGCGCTGACCGAAGCCGGCACGCAGTTCCTGGCCCGCGCCCTGCCGGCGCTGGGCGCGATCGACGAAGCGGCCAGCGAACTACGCGCCGCGCGTGGGAAAATCAGCGGCGTGTTGCGCATCAACGCGCCGCGCATTGCCGGGCCGCTGGCCTTGCGCGCACTGATGGCGCAGCTGGCGGCGAAGCATCCGCAGCTGACGGTGGAGGTCACCAGCGACGATTCGCTGGTCGACATCGTGGCCGGCGGCTACGACGCCGGCGTGCGCCTCGGCGAAATGATCGCCGAGGACATGGTGGCGGTGCGCCTGACGCCGCCCTTCAAAGCCATCGCCGTCGCCTCGCCGGCCTACCTGCAGCGCGCCGGCACGCCGCACACGCTGGCCGACCTGCGCAAGCACAATTGCATCGGCTACCGCCTGTTGCGGCGCGGCGCCGTTTATGCCTGGGAGTTCCTCGACAAGAAGGCCACGGTGGCGGTGGCGGTTGACGGCAGTTGCCGTGTCAGCGACCCGCTGTTCGCGCTCGACCTCGCGCTGGACGGCGTCGGCATCGCCTATCTGTTCGAACCGCTGGCGCGGCCCTACATCGACAGCGGCGCGCTGCAATGGCTGCTGCCGTCGCACGCGCTGCCGGAGCCTGGGCTGTTCCTGTACTTCCCGTGCCGCGCGCAGCAAGCCCCTAAACTGCGCGCGTTGATCGATCTGATACAAGCAAGGTAAGATCACCCATCCAACTCACCGGGACCGACCGCATGAAACGCCTCGTCTTCGCTGCAGCACTGATCGCCGCCAACGCCTGCGCCGCCGACAACAAGCCGGCCGATACCGTCTACCGCAATGGCTATGTCTACACCGTGGATGCCAGGGACAGCGTGCAGCAGGCGCTGGCCGTGCGCGCCGGCCGCATTGTCTACGTGGGCGACAACGATGGCGTGAAGCCGTTCACCGGCAAAGAGACGGAGGTGATCGACCTGCACGGCCGCATGCTGATGCCCGGCCTGATCGACGGCCATATGCACCCGCAATCGGGCGGCAGCCGCCTGCTCAACTGCAGCCTGAATTACGAGCCCCTGACGGTGGCGCAATTCCAGTCCCGCATCCAGGCCTGTCTCGACAACGATAAGAAATCCGGCGCCGAGCGCTGGCTGGTCGTGGTCAACTGGTTCCAGCAAGGCATGCTGCCGGATGGCGTGGAAACCACCGCCGCCACGCTGGATGCGCTCAGGACCGAGCGCCCCATCATCGTGCGCTCGTCGTTCGGCCACTCGGCGCTGCTCAATTCCAAAGGCATCAGGATAGCGAAGATCGAACGCGACACGCCCGATCCGGCCGGCGGCAAGATCACCCGGGACGACAAGGGCTACGCCACCGGCCTGCTGGAAGACGCGGCGCAGGATCTGGCCATGAACCTGCTGCCGCCGCTGACGGTGGCGGAGAATCTGGCCGCATCCAAGGCGGCGCTGGCGGCGATGCGCCAGCAAGGCATCACGACTTTCCTCGACGCCTACACCGATCCCGAAACCATGACCGCTTTCCGCGATCTGCAAAAGCAGGGCAAGCTGACGGCGCGCGCGCACTTCGCGGTGTTGATCGATCTGGATAAAGGCGCGACGCCGCAAAGCGCGGTGGCGGAACTGCTCAAACAGCAGAAACAGTTCGACCAGGGACCAACCAAAGTAGCGCCGTCGATGCAGGTACGCCACGCCAAGCTGTTCATGGACGGCGTGATTTCAGCGCCCGCCTTCACCGGCGCCATGATCGATCCCTACCTGGTCAACAAGGGGACGCCGGAAAAGCCGGACTGGCAGCCAGGCCCGCACAACGGGCCGGCCAGCTACTTCTCGCCGGAGTCGCTGCGCGTCACGCTGAAAGAGCTGGCGCGCGCGCGCATCGACCCGCATATCCACGTTGACGGCGACCGCGCCGTGCGCGAATCGCTGGACGCCATTGAGGACATTCGCGCCACGCCGGAAGGCAAGCGCATGCGGCCGGCGCTGGCGCATGACGAAATCGTCGCGCCGGAAGACTACGCACGTTTCGCCAGGCTCGATGTGACGCCGGTGCTGTCCTTCCAGTGGGCCAAGCCGGCGCCAGACACCGTCGGCGCATTGAAGGATTACATGGGACCGAAGCGCTACGCATTGGTGGAGCCGCAAGCGCTGCTGCTCAACGCCGGCGCACGCATCGCCTATGGCAGCGATTGGCCGGTCGATCCGCTGGATGAGTGGTTCGCGCTGAAAGTCGGCGTCACCCGCACCGCCGCGCCCAACGCCGGCAAGGAATACGCAGGCACGCTGACCGATCAACCGGGCCTGCCGCGCACCGCCGCACTGCGGGCGATCACGCTGAACGCGGCCTACACGCTGCGTCAGGAGAAGGACACCGGCTCGCTGGAAGTCGGCAAGCTGGCGGATCTGATCGTCCTCGATCGTAATTTCTTCACGATACCGGCCGAGGACATCGCCAACATCAAGGTGCTGCAAACGGTGGTGGGCGGGAAAATCGTCTATGAGTCGAAGGGCATGCGGTAAGATACCGGCCTTTGTGTAAAAAGACGCACCATGACATTCGCCATTTCCCTGTTGATCATCCTCGCCACGGCGGCCGTGGTGTACGCGATCATCAAGACCAATCCGAACAAGCCCAAGCCATTGCCGCTGCCGACCGGCGTGCCATATGAGCCCAGGCTGCCGGACGCCGCGCCCGCGCTGCACTGGTCCGACGGCGGGCGCTTCATGGTGGAGGTGATGACGGAGTCGCGCTACCAGCCCACGCTGCAGGCGCTGGCCGGCGCCCATGGCGAGCAGGCGGCCGCAGCGCAGTACCTGGCCACGCTGATGCCGGACGATCACAACGCTTACGAGAACGAGGCGGTGGCCGTGTTCATCGAAAGCCGCATGGTGGGTTATCTGTCGCCGAAGGCGGCCATCCGGTTCCGCGAACTGCTGCGCAAGAAGGAAGCCAAGGGTCAGCTCAGCACCGCCGACGCGCAAGTGCGCGGCGGCGCGCTGTGGCAAGGCAAGCGCCTGCAATACGTGGTGGTGCTGGACGTGGAGCCGCTGGAAAAATGACGGCGCACCCGGCCCGCGTCGCAGCAGCATGGGCGGCCGTCGCGCTGGCCGCTGCGCACGCAGCCGAAGCGCCGCCAGCCGCGCCCTCCACTCCGCCGCTGATCGTGCACTATAACGAACGCCCGCCGTATCACTACACCAAGGGCGGCGTGCCGCAAGGTCCCGCCATCGCCAGGGTGACGGAGGCACTGGCGGCGGCGCGCATACCCTACCAGCTGCGCAGCACGCCGGCCAAGCAGCAGCTCATCATCCTGCAAACGAATGCCGCACCGGCCTGCATGCTGGCGTGGGTGGGGCTGCCGGGCCGCGACGGCAAGGGCAAACTATCGGAAAAAATCTACGACGAGCGGCGCCTGTGGTGCACCAGGACGACGCCGGACGAAGTGATGCAGCGTCTGGATGCGGCGCTGCGCGGCCCCACTTAAAGGCAGGGGTCGGCCCTCTGTTCGCCGCAGTACGGGTTGATCGATTCCCGCCAGCCTTTACTTCTTGGTGAAGACCAGATCCCACACGCCGTGGCCCAGTTTCAGGCCGCGGTTTTCAAACTTGGTCAGCGGACGATACGCCGGCTGCGGCGCATAGCCGTCGGCGGTGTTCTGCAAACCCTCTTCCGCGCTCAGGACTTCCAGCATCTGCACCGCGTAATCTTCCCAGTCGGTGGCCAGGTGAATATAGCCGCCCTTTTCCAGCTTCTGCACCAGCTGCTTGACGAACGGCGCCTGAATCAGGCGGCGTTTGTTGTGGCGCGCCTTGTGCCATGGATCGGGGAAGTAGATATGCACGCCATGCAGCGAACCGTCAGGGATCATGAAGTTCAGCACTTCCACCGCATCGTGCTGGATCGCCTTCAGGTTGGTCAGCCCCTGCTCGCTGATCAGCTTGAGCAGGCTGCCCACGCCCGGCGTATGCACTTCCACGCCGATGAAATCCTTCTCCGGCATCACGCCGGCGATGTGCGCCGTGGTGCCGCCCATGCCAAAGCCGATTTCCAGCACCACCGGCGCCTTGCGCCCGAACGCCTGCGCATAATCCAGCGGCGCCTTGGTGTACTCGATCAGGAACTTCGGCCCCAGCTCTTCCAGCGAACGGGCCTGCGCGGTCGACAGGCGGCCGGCGCGGGTCACGAAGCTGCGGATGCGGTGTTCGGTCGGGTCGTACAGCATCGGCCGCGCTGGGCCGTCTTTTGGCGTTTCGGAAGACATGATGGCGTGAACAGAAATTTATTGAGGCGGCATTATATCAGGCTTAACCTCTGGTTTTTCCAAATCGATTGACACTCGCAAGCAGTTGAGGTCTAATCGTCACCTGAGGCGTGAAATCGTTTTCAAACGTAGCAATGCCCTCCATTTCGATCCTGACAAACTTATTAAAAAATGACCGATTTCACGCAATTCCCACCCTCGTTCACCTGGGGCGTCGCCACCAGCGCATTTCAAATTGAAGGCGGCGCAACCGCCGACGGCAAAGGCCCGTCGATCTGGGACACCTTCAGCCACACGCCGGGCAAAGTTATCGACGGCACCAACGGCGACGTCGCCTGCGACCATTACCACCGTTATCCGGAAGACGTGGCCATCATGGCCAGCCTGGGCGTGGACGCCTACCGCTTCTCGATGGCCTGGTCGCGCGTGCAGCCGCAGGGCAAAGGCGCATGGAACGAGGCCGGCTGGGACTTCTACGACCGCCTGCTGAAGGAACTGGAAGCCAGGGGCATCGCCGCCCACATCACCCTGTACCACTGGGACCTGCCGCAAGGCCTGCAGGATGAAGGCGGCTGGCTGAACCGCGATACCGCCTATCACTTCGCCGAGTACGCGGCCGAGGTGGCGCGCCGCTTCGGCAATCGGGTGAAAACGATTGCAACTCACAACGAGCCATGGTGCACCGCCAACCTCGGCTACGGCAACGCGCAGTTCGCGCCGGGCGTGGCCGACCTGAAGCAATCGATCCAGGTGTCGCACCACCTGGTGCTGTCGCACGGCCTGGCCATGAGCGCCATGCGCAAGGTTGGCAGCTCGGCCCAACTGGGCATCGTGCTGAACCAGTGGACCGCCGATCCGGCCACCGACAGCGAAGCCGACAAGGCCGCCGCCGAATTCGAATATTCGCGCTCGGTCGAATGGTTCATGGATCCTATCTTCAAAGGCAAATACCCTGAGTACGCGCTCAAAGTCCACGGCGACAACGCGCCGGTGGTGCAGGCCGGCGACCTGGAAGCCGCTCACCAGAAGATCGACTTCCTCGGCGTGAACTACTACTTCCGCGCCTTCTGCTCGACCGAAACGCCGCCGCGCCAGCCGGAGTGCAAACTGGGCAAGACCGACATGGGCTGGGAAATCTACCCGGACGGCCTGACCGAGCTGCTGCTCAAGCTGCACGCCGCCTACGAACTGCCGCCGATCTACATCACCGAGAATGGCATGGCCAATCCGGACACGGTGATCAACGGCGAAGTGCCGGACGAAGCGCGCATCGATTTCGTCAAGCGCCACCTGAAGGCCCTGAACGACGCCCGCCTGCAAGGCGTGAACATCCAGGGTTACTTCCTGTGGTCGCTGCTGGATAATTTTGAATGGAACTCGGGCTACGCCAAGCGGTTCGGCATCGTCCATGTGGACTACGCCACCCAGAAGCGCACCTTGAAGCACAGCGCCCTGTGGTATCGCGATTACCTGATCCAACAACGTCCGCAGAAGACCGCGCACGCCGCCTGAGCAACGCAACAGTAGTACCGCCGCCGGCCTTCGGGCCGGCGGCAATCGTTTAAGCTGGCCGCAGAGCTGGTGCTACACTCCAACGAGAACGACGAGGACGACACTATGACCACCGCGCAATCCACCGTGCAGAACGAGCCACAACCGCCCCAGGACCAGCAATCGCCGGGCGCCGTGCCGCCATCCCTGTTGCGCGCCATGTTCGCGCGCGGCACGCCCATGCTGTGGGTGCCGACCGGCTACTTCGCCATGGCGCTGACCTACATGATGCTCACCAGCGTCACGTCCATCATGTTCAAGAACCTCGGCATGGACAACGGCCAGGCGGCGCAGTACGCCAGCTACCTGATTCTGGCGTACACCATCAAGCCGCTGTTCGCGCCGTTCGTGGAAATGTACCGGACCAAGAAATTCTTCGTGCTGTGCGCGCAGCTGATCGTCGGCCTCGGCTTTGCCGGCGTGGCGCTGGCGATGTCGCTGCCGGACTACATGATCATCATGGTGTTCATGTTCGGCGTGCTGTCGCTGGTGGGCGCCACGCAGGACATCGCCTCGGACGGCGTCTACGTCACCGCGCTGGATACAAAAACGCAGTCGCTGTTCTGCGGCATCCAGAGCCTGAGCTGGAACATCGGCCCCATCGTCGCCTCGGGCGGCATGGTGTACCTGAGCGGCTGGCTGCACACCCACTACTTCAAGCACCAGGCCGGCACTTTCGGTCCGGAATGGATCGATTCGTGGCGCATCATCTTCTTCATCGTGGCCGGCATCACCATCCTCACCGCGCTGTGGCACATGCGCGTGATGCCGGAAGGCGCCAAGGCCGAGAACGCGCCGAAGTCGGTGGCCGACGCGGCCTTCATCCTCAAGGATTCCTTCATCACCTTCTTCCAGAAGCGCGACGTGTGGCTGATGGTGGGCTTCGCCTTCGTATTCCGCCTGAGCATCGGCCTGCTGGAAAAAATCGGCCCGTTCTTCATGGTCGACCCGGTGACGCAGGGCGGCCTGGGCCTGTCGAATGAAATGCTGGGCCTGATCTACGGCACCTATGGCCTGATCGCCGTGCTGCTGGGCTCCCTGCTGGGCGGCATCTTCGTGGCGCGCCGCGGCCTGCAGAAAACCCTGTTCATCCTGTGCTGCGCGGTCAACATCCCCAACGTGACGTTCCTGCTGATGTCGATCTACCAGCCCAGCGACCTGGTCGTGATTTGCGCCGGGGTGGCGGTGGAAAAATTCTTCTTCGGCTTCGGCTCGGTGGGCTTCATGATCTACCTGATGCAGCAACTGGCGCCGGGCAAATACACCACCACCCACTACGCCTTCGGCACCGGCCTGATGGGCCTGTGCATGATGGTGACCGGCGTGGTCAGCGGCCACCTGCAGCAACTGTTGGGCTACGTGCACTACTTCTGGCTGGTGATGGCCGCCACCATCCCATCCTTCCTGGTGACCTGGTTCGCGCCATTCCACCACAAGGAATAAAATTCGGGGTCAGAGCCGACAATCGGACATTTCGCTTCCGAAATGTCCGATTGTCGGCTCTGACCCCGAATTTCAGGCTTCGCCGGTCAGGGAGCGCAAGTCTTCCTCGCGCACGCGCCGCTCCGGCGACAGCACGCGGGCAATCACCTGCGGATTCAAGCCCATGTTCTGCAGCAGCTCCACCGCGCCCGGCGTGCCGATGTCGCGCTGTACCTGCAGCGCCTGCCTGACGATAAAGTCATAGGAATGCCAGCCAGCCGTGTCCGACGTTTGCGGCCGCTGGCGCCTGTCGTATTCCGGTTTCATGACGCCCCTCCTTGTTTCACCGGCATAGGGTAACGCAAGTCGGGGCCGGATGCGCGTACGGTACGTCAGTCCTTGGCCGGATCGTGCGACAGCACCACCTTGTAGCCGTCCGGCGCCACCGAGGTATCAAACGGATAGCTGCCGGCGTTTTGCTGGTCCAGCATGCCCAGCTTGATCAGGATGGTGTGCGGCTGCTCCTTGCCGCGCCCTTCCAGCAGATTGACGGCGGCGTTGATCGCCACCCGCGCCTGGCTGACGCCCTTGGTGTCGGCGGCGGCGTAGATTTCCTTGCTGCGGATCAGGTGGGCGATTTCGCCGGTCAGGTCGTAGGCCACCACGCGAATCTTGTCGCCGTACCCGGCTGCCCTGATCGGCGCCAGCGCGGCCGGCGCGCAGCCGGTGCAGCCGATGATGTAATCGAGCCGGTTGCCGTGCCGCTGCAGGATGCGCCCGGCCAGTTGCGACTGCAGGCCGCGCTCGCTGTCGCCGTAACGGATGTCGAGGATGTTGACTTCGAGCGGCGCCTCCTGCGCGGCGATGCGCGTGCCATCGACCTCGCCTTTCACCCAGCCCGCGCCCATCGGCCCCGGCAGCAGCGCGATGTTGATCGACTTGAGGCCGCGCTGCTGGGCGTCGCGGATCACCCAGCGCGTGGCTTCCGTGCCCATGGCGCGCAGCGAGGTGGTCACCTTCAGATTCAGGTCGTCGCTGCGGCTGTCGTTGGCCAGTTCCAGCACCGGAATGCCGGCCGCGCGCGCGCGGGCGATGGAATTGTTATTGGCTGTCATGCTGATCGGCGAAATCACGATGGCGTCGTATTTGGCGGCGATCGCCTCGTCCATTTTTTGCAGCTGGCCCTTCAGGTCGTCGTAGCCGGCGGCCGGCAGGATATCCGCCACCACGCCGAGCCGGCGCGCCTCGCTGATCACGCCGTAGGCGCAACCGCTCCAGTACGGATCCTTCATGTGCGGGAACAGGAAGGCAATGCGCCAGCGCTTGCTGGCGTGGGCGGCCGGCGCATACAGGCCGGGCACCACGCGGCCGCTGGCCAGCGCATCGTCCGCCGTGCCGTTGGGCTGCACCGGCCGGAAGATCGACATCACCGGTATCGGCGCGAAGCGCGCGGCTTGCTGCGCCAGCGCCGGCGCGCCGCACGCGGCCAGCAGGGATAGGAATAAGCGGGTCTTGTTCATCGTCATTGCCTGTGTTTGTCACCGCATGCCGCCGGCTGGCGCGCCGCGCTCTCGCCCAGCGGCACCAGCACGCCGTTGCGCGCGCCCAGCCGCGCCAGTTCCCCCGAGCGTACCATCTCGTTGAACAGGGCGTTGTAGCGGTCGCGCACGGCGCGGAATTTAGGATCGCGCGGGAAGGCCAGGTAGCCGTCCAGCTGCGCGATATCGGGACACAGCACGGTCAGCGACTGGCCCAGATGCAGGCTATCGATCAGGCCGATACTGTTGCGCTCATTCGAGGCCAGCAGGTCGATGCGGCCCACGGCCAGCATGTGCAAACCGTTTTCCAGTTGCGTCACCTCGCTGACATCGAGCTGCGGGCGCGCCAGGTCGAACTGCGCGCCGTAGTGCCAGCCGCGCACGGTGGCGATGCGGCGCGCCTTCAAGGCCGCCAGTTCGCCGCGCCATGGCAGCTCCGCTTCGCGGCGCGCATAGAACACCATGCGGTCGCGATAAAAGGCGTGATCGAGAAACGAGAAACGCGCCGCGCGCTCGGGCGATTTGTATGGACCGATCAGAATGTCGGCCTGCGCCCGTTCGACCATGGCTTGCGCGCGCGGCCATGGATACTGCTGGAACAGGACGGTGTCTCCGGCCCGCGCCGCCAGCGCGCGCAACACGTCCACGCCCAGTCCCTGCCAGTGGCCGTCCGCGCCCTGTTCGAAAATGCGGCTGAAGCTGGTACCGACCGCCAGCCGCTGCTCGGCGTGTCCGTCCTGCGGTACGCCGGCTGCCAGAATCAATGCCAGCAGAAGGGAAGTCGTCTTTCGCATAGTGCATTCATACTAGCATGAGCTAACGCAAATGCCGATGCAGAAATGCCGCGCTGGCGTCCACGGCGGGCTGCAGCCACGGATCGAACAGCCAGAAGGAATGCGGCGTATCGGGCAGGATCAATTTTTCACTGGGCACGCCGGCCTGCGCCATCCGCGCCATCATGTCCTCGCGCCCGGCCGCAAAGCGCGGTTGTGCGCTGCCGATGAACAGCATGGCCGGCATGCCGGGATGCACGTAGCGGATCGGCGAAGCCTCGCGCCACAAAGCCGGCTGCTCGGCATAACGTCCACCCAGCCAGGCGCCGGCCGATGACGGATGCTTTTTCGGATCGTCCTCGTACCGCAGCGCCAGCGCGCTGGTGAAGTCGGACAGGCCGTCGATGTTGACGACGGCTTGCACGCCCTCCCCGGTCACGCCGGCCAGCGCGGCGATCTGGCCGCCGGCCGAACCGCCGGCCAGGGCCACGCGCTGCGGATCGATGTGCAGCAGGTCCGCGTGCGCGCGTACCCAGCGCACCGCCGCCTGCACGTCCTGCACCGCCGCCGGATAGCGCGCCTCGCCGGACAGGCGGTAGCTGACCGTCACCGCCGCAAAGCCCTGCCGCGCCAGCCGCAGCGCCATCGGCACAAACTCGGAACGGTAGCCGGACTTCCAGCCGCCGCCATGCACGAACACCACCACCGGCAGCCGCTCGCCGGCCGGCAGGTAGGCGTCCAGCATCAAACAGCGGGTGCCGTATTGCGCATACACCTGGTCCGCCAGCTTGCGCACACCGGACGGCAGCGTCGCATCGGCGATGCGGATCTGCGGATAGTCGCGCACCAGCTTATCGTAGGTGTGGGCTGCATCGTAGGTGTTGGATGGATCGGGCGGGGGCTCCATGCAGGGCGGCGCGGCGGCCACTGCGGCGGCAAGAACGGTACTCAGGACAGGCATCGACACCTCAACGAAAACAATCCTCACGAGTATGGCATAAAAAAAACCCTCGGCCCGTAAAGGCACGAGGGTTCAAGACCACAGACAACACTGGACTACATGAAAAACTCTTTGCTTAGAACGAGCGCCCCACATTGATGCCGTAGGTACGCGGCGGCAGATACTGCGCTTGCCACGGACCGTTGGCGTTCATGGCGCTGGTCTTGATCTTGCCGTCTTCGACGTTGCGGACGAAGGCGTCGAAATACCACTTCGAGTTGGCGTCGTAACGCAGACCGATGTCGGTACGGTTGTACGCCTTCTGGCGATCCGGCTCACCCAGGTTGAACACGCTCAGCCAGCTGGACGTTTCGTAGTGGGTGCTGATGCGCGGGATCAGCGTGCCGTCAGCCAGCTGGAAGCTGTGCTGGTATTGCAGCTGGGCGCTGAATCGCGGCGAGTGCGGCATGGTGTTGCCGGTCACGTCGAGGCAGGTGTCGATACCCGGCACCGAGCACTTCGGCAGGCTATAGTCGTTGGAACCACCGATCAGGTGTTTTAGCTCGGCGTGCGTGTACGACGCGGTGAACTGCACGCGGTCGTCCGGCGTGATCTTGGCGGCGATCTCGGTTTCCAGACCCCACACGGTGGCGCCTTCGGCGTTGCTGGTGGCCAGGCCGCGGTTGCCGTCCGGCTTGGTGATCGGCGCGCTGAACTGGAAGTCCTTGAACTTCTCGTAGTAGGCCGAGTTGTTCATGCGGACTTTACCGCCCAGGAAGGTCGACTTGGTGCCGACCTCGAAGTTGGTCAGCGTCTCGGCGCCGTATGGCAGGCCGCCGTCTTGCAGGCCGCCCGACTTGTAGCCGGTCGATACCGACGCGAACACCATATTGTTCTTGTCGATATCGTAGGATACGCGCGCCAGGCCGGTCAGCTTGTGGCCGCTGTAGCTGCCGCTGTTGAACGAGTAGGTGGTGAAGCCGTTGTTGCCGCCAGGGACCAGCGGGTTCATCGACGGGCTCACCGGCACCTGCGGTACATCGTTGTTGGTCCAGCCGTTGCCGGTGCCGCCGATGTTCTCGCGCTTGTCCGAGGTGTAGCGGAAGCCGCCGGTCAGGTGCCACTGATCATTGACGTTCCAGGTGGCCTGGCCGAAGGCCGCTTTCGAATCCACGGTTTCCTTCGGCTGAATGAAGGAACCCTGCCAGCTCACGGTGCCGATCTCGGTGCCGTTCATGATCGGAATGTCGAAGCGGATGCCGTTGTCTTCGTTGGCGTAGTACAGGCCCAGCAGCCAGTCGACTTCGCGTTTTCCGGTCGACATGATCTCCAGCTCATGGCTGTAGTTCTTGTACTTGGACCAGACGGTGTTGTTGGCCTGATAGCCGGCGTTGCCCGGGCCGCCCACGGTGGTGAAGCTGGTGGCCGGATTGGCGCCGCCATCCTGGTCGAAGGTCGAGGAACCGGTGAAGCGCGAGTAACCGGCGATGTAGGCCAGCGCCACATCGTTGTTGATCTGGTAGTCGACGCGGCTGCGCACCGAGTTGGAATCGCGGTTGACGTTAGGCGCGGTGTCGATCAGGGCCGACCAGAAATCCTGGCCAGGACGCTGCTGCTGCAGCAGGTTCATGTTCGGCGTGCCGCGGTCTGCGTAGTGCTCGTACGAGATGTTCCACTTCAGATCGGCCGATGGCTGCCACAGGAAGCTCAGGCGCACCGCGCTCTGGTCCTGGGCGTTGTATTTCTGGCCGTTGCGGATGTAGCTGTTTTCGTTGATCGGCTTGAAGGCGATCGGGTTGCCCGGATGCTTGTTGTTCCAGTCGGCGATCACCGGCGCGGCGGCGGCCTGCTGGGCGGCCAGCGATGGAATCACCGGCGCCTGGTAGTCGACGTAGCCGTCGTGCTGCTCGTGCACCACCGCCACGCGCATGGCCATCGTGCTGCTCAGCGGGATGTTGAACGCGCCGCGCGCGCCGATGCGGGTGTAGTTGCCGTAGCCCAGTTCGAAGTTGCCGGCATTGCTGCCGATTTCAGGCTTGACGGTCTGCATATTGACCGCGCCAACGGTGGAGTTACGGCCCCACAGCGTGCCTTGCGGGCCGCGCAGCACTTCAATCGCGTCCAGGTCGAACAGCAGCGCGGTCGCGCCTTCCGGACGCGGCGAGTAGATGCCGTCAACAAAAGTGGCCACTTCCGGGTCGGCGTACTCGGTCTTGGCCGAGTCGTTGCCGATGCCGCGCATGGTCATGGTGATCACGCCGTGGTCGCCCTGGCCGGTCGCCGAGAAGCCCGGCACCAGGTTGACCACGTCCTGGATGGTTTGGACGTGGTTGTCATCCAGTGCCGCCGAGTTCAGCGCAGTCACCGCCACTGGCGTTTTCTGCAGTGAGGTGGTGCGCTTGGTGGCGGTAACGAACACTTCGGTGATTTTGCCGGCTTCCGCCGGTGCCGCCTGCTCAGCTGCAGGCGCGGCGGCAGCGGCGGCTACCTGGGCTTCTTCTGCGGCGTAAGCAACGTTGGTGCCGGCCATCAAGGCAAGGATGGCCATCGAGATAGGGGACAGCAGCAAGCGCTTCCCGGACTGCGGTACGTGGACGTTCATAAGTCTCCTTTGCGTAGCGATCGCCGAGGGGGAGGGGCGGTGCTACCATTTATCGTGGAAAACGATTTCATATTGTGTGAAAACGATTTCAATTTTTATGAAAACGTTTTCGGTATTTGTGAAATCGATTTCATGGTACATAATTCCGTTCACCGATGTCAAATTAAAAATTGTAGCAACGTTGTATCGCCGGCCTCTTCCTTTTGCCATAGCCCCGCCTACGGAGACTCCTCATAGTATGAAAACGTTACCAAAACACGGCGTCAAAAATGTCCTGATCGTCGGCGGCGGCACCGCCGGCTGGCTTACGGCCTGTTTTTTGGCGAAGCAACTGGGTACCGGCGCCGACGCCGGCGCGGTCAGCGTCACGCTGGTGGAGTCGAAGGAAATCGGCATCATCGGCGTTGGCGAAGGCACCTTCCCGTCGATCCGCGGCACCCTGGCCACCATCGGCATCGACGAAGCGCGCTTCATCCGCGAGTGCACCGGCACCTTCAAGCAGGGCATCCGCTTCAACCACTGGGTGCGTGAGCCGGGCCAGCCGGGCGCCGACCACTACTTCCATCCGTTCAGCCTGCCGAGCCAGCGGCCGGGCGGCCCGGAGCTGCTGCCCTACTGGCTGCAAGGTGCGGCCGGCAAGGACGTGGCGTTCGCCGCCGCCACCACCATGCAGAAACGCGTGGCCGACGCTGCGCACGCGCCCAAGCGCCCGGGCGATGTCGATTTCATGGGACCGCTGAACTACGCCTACCACTTCGATGCCGGCAAGTTCGCCGCCCTGCTCTCCACCCACGCGCAATCGCTGGGCGTGAAGCATGTGCAGGCCACGGTGGAACGGGTGGCGCTGGATGACGACGGCGCCATCGGCGCGGTGCACACCAGGGAAGCCGGCGAGCTGACGGCCGACCTGTACATCGACTGCACCGGCTTCCGCGCGGCGCTGATCGGCGAAGCGCTGGGCTCCTCCTTCCGCAACATCAACGATGTGCTGTTCGTCGACCGCGCGCTGGCCATGCAGGTGCCGTACGAGCAGCCGGATGCGCCCATCCCCTCCTGCACCATCGCCACCGCGCACGAAGCGGGATGGACCTGGGACATCGGCCTGCACGACCGTCGCGGCATCGGCTATGTGTATTCAAGCCGCCACACCGGCGACAGCCGCGCCGAGGAAATCCTGCGCGGCTATATCGGCAAGGAAGCGGAAGGCCGTAACCCGCGCCAGCTCAAACTGAACGTCGGCTACCGCGACCGGCATTGGGTGAAGAATTGCGTGGCGGTGGGCTTGTCGGGCGGCTTCCTGGAACCGCTGGAATCGTCCGGCATCGGCCTGATTGAAACGGCGGCCTATCTGGTCAGCTATCTGTTCCCGCACGATGGCGACTTCGCGCCGGTGGCCAAAGTGTTCAACGAAACGATGAAGGCACGCTACGAGCGCATCGTCGATTTCGTCAAGCTGCACTACTGCCTCACGCAGCGCAAGGACAACCAGTTCTGGATCGACAATGCCGACGCGGCCAGCATTCCGGATTCGTTGAAAGACAAGCTGGCCATGTGGCGCAAGCGCGCTCCGCACCGCATGGACTTCGTGGTCGACTACGAAATGTATCCGCCATCGAGCTGGCAGTATGTGCTGTACGGGATGGAGTATCCGACCGACTTGTACGCCAACGGCAAGACGCTGCCGCGCACCGAGGAAGCGCGCAAGGAGTTCGCCATGATCCAGCAAATGTCGCAGCGCGCACTGGCCGACCTGCCCTCGCACCGCGCCATGGTGCAATACCTGACGCAGCGCGCCGAACGCAAGATCGCTTAAGCTATGCCGGTTTCACCGCCGCGCCCAGTCTGGCGCTGGCGGCGATCAGCAACATGAAGCAACCCAGGCCGCCAAAGGCCAGGTTCAGACTTGAAGCATGCGCCACAAAGCCGATCAGCGCCGGCCCGGCCAGGATACCGGCATAACCGAGCGTGGTCACCGCCGCAATCGCCAGGCTGGCCGACATCGCACGCTGATTGCCGGCCGCCGTGAACAGAATCGGCACCACATTGGAAGCGCCCAGTCCTACCAGCACAAAGCCCACCAGCGCCAGCGGCACACTCGGCGCCAGCACCGACAGGAAGAAACCGGCCGCGCCGCACAAACCGCCCAGCAACAGCACGCGCTTGCCGCCCAACTTGCGCACTACGCGGTCGCCATTCAGCCGGCCCAGCGTCATCGCCACCGAAAACGCCGCGTAACCGAGGCCGCCACGGCTGGCGTCCAGCCCCTGCTCACTGATTAACAGCACCGCGCTCCAATCGAGGATGGCGCCCTCGGACAGGAACGAGAGAAAGCACAGCGCACCGATAAAAATCACCGCGCCATGCGGGATCACGAACAACGGCCCCTCGCGCGCCGGCCCATCGGCGCCATGCAGCAGATGCGGCGCTGCCACGAGCAACAACAAGGCCACCAGCAGCACGATCACCAGCGCCGACACCGTCGGCGTCAGGCCGCCCCACAGCATCAGCGCCATCAGGCCCGCGCCGGTAAAGCCGCCGGCACTGAACAAACCGTGAAAGCCCGACATCAGCGAGCCGCCGCTTTCGCGCTCCACGATCACCGCCTGCACATTCATCGCCACATCCATGGTGCCGATCGACGCGCCCACCGCAAACAGCGTGGCGCCTAGCAGCAGCGTGCTGGATGCAAACGCCAGCCCCGGCACGAACAGACAGACCAGCGTACCGGAAATCAGTATGATCAGACGGCAGCCATAGCGCGCGGTCAGCATGCCGGTCAATGGCATCGCCATCAGCGAACCGCCGCCAAGGCACAACAGCAGCAAGCCCAATTCCGCTTCGCCCAGCGCCAGCCGCGCTTTCGCAAACGGCACCAGCGGCGCCCATGCCGCCATGGCCAGGCCATTGGCGAGAAAAACCAGACGGGTAGATAAGCGTTGCTGCGGTCCGACACGGCTCATGCGGTTGCCTCCATGGATGAGGCCCACAGTATAGTCAATCGCGATCCATATGTGGGCGCACGAACATACCGGCCGCACGCCTCAGCGCATGATGAATCTCACTTGAACAAAAGGAGCCATCATGCCAACACCAACTTTACACGCGGGCGTGGCCGGTGCGGCCGCGCCGACTGCCGCTGTCGTCACGGCGCCCGACGGCGACGGTTTTAAATCCGGCACCTCATGGGCCGCCATTCTGGCCGGTGCCGCAGCCGCCAGCGCACTGTCCTTCATCCTGCTGATACTGGGCGTGGGACTCGGGCTATCGGCGGTCTCGCCCTACCAGTACAACGACAAGCCGCTCGCCGCCGCCAGCATCGCATGGATCGCCTTCATGCAGCTGGCCGCTTCCGGCATCGGCGGCTACATGGCCGGCCGTCTGCGCGTGAAGTGGGCCGCGATTCACGGCGACGAAGTGTATTTCCGCGATACCGCGCACGGCCTGCTGACATGGGCAGTCGCCACGCTGCTGATGGTGGCGGTGATGGCGGGCGGTGCGCGCGCCGTGTTGAGCGGGGCTATCGATGCCGGCAATGCCATCGCCACCGCCGCCGCACCGGTGGCCGGCGCCGCCACGGCCAATGCAACCGGCAACAACGGCCGCGCCAACACCTACTTTGCCGACATGATCCTGCGCTCGCCAAACGGCGAAGTGGCCACCGAGTCGCAACGCAGCGAAGTGAATCGCATCCTGCTGACCGACCTCGCCTCCGGCAAGATCAGCGGCGAGGACCGCACCTATCTCGCCCAACTGATCGCCAAGCGCACCGGCGTCACGCAAGCGGAAGCCGAACAGCGGGTAGACCTGATCTACGCCCAGGCGACGCAAGCGGCGGCCGAAGCCAAGTCGCGCGCCACCGCTGCTGCCGAGCAGGCGCGCCAGGCCGCCATGCGTTCCGCGCTGTGGATGTTTGTGGCGCTGCTGCTGGGCGCCTTCGTTGCCGCCGTCAGCGCCATCGCGGGCGGCCGCCACCGCGACCATGCCCGCGTACTGATTACCCACCGCGCCGCCTAAAAGGAGAACACCATGCGCTCGATACTACTGTGGATGCTCGGCGTCCCCCTGCCCATCATCATCCTGATTGCCTTGATACGTTAGAGCTTCTCCACGTCGGTCACAGCCTTCGCGAACGCCTCCGGCGCTTCCTGCGGCAGGTTGTGACCGACGCCGCCGGTGATCAGCTCATGCTTGTACTTGCCGGTGAAGCGCTTGGCATAGGCCGCCGGCTCCGGGTGTGGCGCGCCATTCGCATCGCCTTCCATGGTGATGGTCGGCACGCTGATGCTCGGGAAAGTCGCCAGCCTGGCCTCCAGCGCGGCGTACTTCGCTTCGCTCTGCTCCAGGCCAAGGCGCCAGCGGTAGTTGGATACCGTGACCGCTGCATGGTCCGGATTTTCCAGCGACAGCGCGCTGCGCGCATAGGTGGCGTCATCGAACTTCCACTGCGGCGACGCCAGCTTCCAGATCAATTTGGCGAAATCCTTGTGGTTTTTTTCGTAGCCGATGCGGCCACGCTCGGTAGCGAAGTAGAACTGATACCACCACTGCAGCTCAGCCTCGGGCGGCAACGGTTGCTTGCCGGCCTCCTGGCTGCCGATCAGATAACCGCTGACCGACACCAGCCCCTTCACGCGCTGCGGCCACAGCGCCGCCACGATGTCGGCCGTGCGCGCACCCCAGTCGTAGCCGGCCAGCGTGGCCTTGTCGATTTTCAGCGCATCCATCAGCGCGATCACATCCACCGCCAGCGCGGCCGGCTCGCCGTTGCGCGGCGCTTTCGGATCGAGGAAACGGGTGGTGCCGTAGCCGCGCAGATGCGGCACGATCACGCGGTAGCCCTGAGCGGTCAGCCTGGGCACCACATCGACGAAGCTGTTGATATCGTATGGCCAGCCATGCAGCAGGATCACCACCGGGCCATTGGCCGGACCTTCGTCCACATAGCCGACATTCAGCTCGCCGGCGTCGATCTGCTTGATGGTCTTGAAGGTGGCCGGAGCGGCGGCGGCTTGCGCGTGGCTGGCGCCGGACAGGGCAAACAGGGCGCCGGCGAAGGCGATGGCTTGGATAGTCTTGTTCATTATGCGTCCTCCAGAATAACGGTAGAAAGGCTGGCGCCGTCATTGACGCCGGCATCGAAAGAGTACGGATCGACGCCGTCGAGGCAGCCGATATTCACGCGCCACAACAAGGGATCCTTGCGCGTTTGATGAAACGGATAAATTCCACAATGCTTGCAAAAGTAATGCTTGGCCACGCGGGTGTTGAACTGGTAGAGGGTGAGCGCATCCTCGCCCTGCACGATCTTCAACTCGGCCGCCACGAACGGCGGCGTCATCAGCGCGCCCTTGCGGCGGCACAGACTGCAGTTGCAGCGCGCGGCCGGCGCCAGCGCGGTGCGTACTTCAAACTGAACGGCGCCGCAGTGACAGGAGCCATGGTACAGATCGTTGGACATGATGCGCCCCTCTCTTTTGGTCAGATCAGATTGATTTCGACATCGATGTTATTGCGCGTCAGCTTGGAGTACGGGCAAGCCTGGTGCGCGCCGTCGACAATCGCGCGGGCGGTTTGCGGATCCAGGCCCGGCAGGCTGATATTCAGGCGAGCCGCCAGGAAGTAGCCGCTGTCATCGTTTTTCAGATCGACCTCGGCATCGACGAACAGGTCGGCCGGCAGCGTCACTTTCGCCTTGCCGGCGACCAGGCCCATGGCGCCGATGAAGCAGGCCGACCAGCCGGCCGCGAACAACTGCTCCGGATTGGTGCCGGCGCCGCTGCTGCCGGGCGAGGACAGCTTGATGTCCAGACGGCCATCGCTGCTGCGGGCAGCGCCTTCGCGGCCGCCGGTGGTGTGGGTTTTGCCGGTGTACAGAACTTTGCTCATGGTGAATTCCTTGGTTGGGTTGATTTAGATCGCATTCGATTGAAGCGCATACGTTGCATATTACCAGCATTTTTAGTCGTGTCAAGCAATTCCGATTAAATCGTATCCGCTGTATAATGAAGGCCTCTACCAAAGGAGGTACCTCATGAGCAAACCGACCACGCCGCAACTCTCGGATTTCCTGTGTTTTGCGGTCTACTCCGCCAATCTGGCCTTTGGCAAGGCCTATAAACCCATCCTGGACAAGCTAGGGCTGACGTACACGCAGTACATCGCCATCATTGCCTTGTGGGAAGAAGATAACCAGACCGTCAGCGGTTTGGGCGAGAAACTGTTCCTCGAATCCAACACGCTGACGCCGATCCTGAAGAAACTGGAAGCGATGGGCTACGTCCACCGCGCGCGCGACGCCGCCGACGAGCGGCAGGTGCGCGTCGGCCTGACGCCGGAAGGCCGCGCCCTGCGCGAAAGCGCCCTGCACATGAACCTGCGCGATGCCACCGGCCTGACGCCTGAAGAATTCCCGGTGCTGCAAAAAGCGGTCGTCAAGCTGCGCAACAACCTGGTGAAAGCAGCGCCGGGCAAGGGCCAGGCCGGTAACGCAACCTGAAGCAAGATTCAGGAAGAGGTATGTCACTTCTCTCTACAATTCAGGCCAGTTTCCCGAACAGGCCCGGATACATCATGCGAGAGATAATGCGAAAGTTGTTCATTGCCGTCAGCGCCTCCCTGCTGGTCATGCTCATTGGTTGCGGGGGCGGCTCCGGCAATGCGCAGCCGCTTGCCCCGGCCAGCGGCACTAGCGCCAGCCCAGCGTCCCCGGCATCGACGTTCGGCCTGGCGAGCGACGCCGGGACCTTCACCGTGGACACGGGGGCAGGCTTGGTGTTCAAGGTCCGCCGGCATAACAGCGACGCCGGCAGCAAAGGCCTCGGCGACATTATTTCGCTGGTCTATCACGGGACAGAGTACCAGGACGGCCTGAAAGGCAGTCAGATCAATTCCGGTTTCAATTACCTGTACACCGGCCACAGCGATGTCGCCGTCACCGCGGACCGGGTCGACGCCGACCACATCAAGATTACCGTCACCGCCGGCCAGCTCACCCACTATTACCTTGCCCAGCGCGGCCAGGCCAGGATTTACATGGGCACCTACTTCGCCAGCGAGCCCGATACGCTGAACCTGGCCCGTTTCATCGTCCGCATCCCCATCAGGTTACTGCCCAATGGACCGGCGCCCTCCGACATCCGGGGCAATACCGGCGCCATCGAGGCGCACGACATTTTCGGCCTCCCTGGCGGCGAGACGCGGTCGAAGCACTACTCGAATCATCGCCTGATGGACTGGTCGTACATCGGCGCCACCGGCGCCAGGGTCGGCATCTGGATCGTGCGCGACAACAACGAGGGTAATTCCGGCGGCCCCTTCTATCGCAGCCTGCTGAACCAGGCGACCGCGACCGATCAGGAAATCACCTACATCATCGACTATGGCGAGGCGCAGACGGAGTCGTTCCGGCCCGGCATCCTGAACACCTACACGCTGGCATTCACCGACGGCGGCGCGCCCGGCGCGATCGATACCGCATGGCTGGCCAACATGGCCTTGACCGGTTATGTGACCTCCTCCGCGCGCGGCACTGTAGCCGGCCCCGCCATCACGGGACTAGATCCGGCGTACCGCTATGTGGTCGGATTCTCGAATTCAACGGCCCAGTACTGGACTGACGCCGCGCCGGGAGACGGCCATTTCCGCAGTGCCGGCATGATCCCCGGCAGCTACACCATGCGGATTTATAAGAACGAACTCGCGGTGGACACTCGCAGCGTCACCGTCCAGGCGGGCCAGACCACGAACCCCGGCGCCATCGCGATCGACGGCGATCCCGCCGTCAGGGCGGCCATCTGGCGCATCGGCGACTGGGACGGCACGCCGGCGGATTTCTTGAACGGGGACAAAGTCACCACCATGCACCCGTCGGACGTGCGCATGAAGTCCTGGCAAACCGCCGACTATGTGGTGGGCAGGTCGACACCGGCGGATTTCCCCGCTTATCAATGGAAAGATATCAACGGCGCCATCACGGTGCGCTTCAACCTGCGTCCGGAACAGATTGCCGACATGACCCTGCGCATCGGCATCACCACCGCCTATGCGAACGGGCGGCCGACCATCACACTGAATAACTGGACCGCGCCGATACCTGGCGCATCGCCACAACCCACGACGCGTACGCTGACGACAGGCAGTTATCGCGGGAACAACACCATATTCAGCTTCGCCATTCCGGCAAGCCGCCTGGTGGCCGGCGCCAACGTTTTATCGCTGGGTGTCGCGAGCGGCTCGGGTACCAAGGCTTACCTGAGCGCAGGCATTGCCTACGACGCCGTCGATCTTGTGACGCCTTAAGACACAGGTATGAAGCTTGGGAAGTTCAAGTGCTACTATGAGGTCTGTTAAAAAAGGAACTCGAACGAGAGGTTTGAGGGGGAAACTGGAGCGGGTGAAGGGAATCGAACCCTCGTATGAAGCTTGGGAAGCTGCCGTTCTACCATTGAACTACACCCGCGTGCCACGCATTCTACGCAACTTCCTACCGCATTGACAATATCTAGTGATCATCCGGATCCGACCACAGCGCCATGTACAACTCCGAACGGTTCAGCAGGTTTTTGTCCATTTCCGGCAAACGGTCTCTGGGTGGTTGCAGCGGATGTTGATTGAAGCCGCTATAACCCAGGCCCATGCGGCCGCCCTTCACCGCGTAGCCGGTGAACTCCAGGATGGTCGGCATCAGGTCGAAGTGGAGCAGCTCCTTGCGGTTCGGCGCCGGCGCGTCCTGCGAGATGAAGCTGTTAAAGATGGTGCGGTCGGACAGCTGCGACAGTTTCGGCGTCAGCGGATTTTTGCGCGACAGATGGTCGCCCAGGATGACGATGTTGGTGTTTTCCAGATAGCCGTTCTCCTTCGCATAGCGCACGAAGTCCGCCACCTCCTCCGCCGTGCACGAGACCACGCCCTCAAAGCCGGCAAAGCCGCGCCTCGCGCAGTGCGCCGACAAGTGTCCTTCCGGTTCGTGCGTATCGACCGTCAGCAGCGTCAGGTTGAACTTGCCGCCCGATGACGACAATTCGCGCAGCTTGGTCTTGGCGCGGCTGAACAGGTCCGCATCGTACAGGCCCCAGCCGTTCATGTCGCTGCTGGACACGCCGCTCTTAAGCCACTCTTCGCGGCCATACACTTCGTGATAGTGGTGCTGGCTGAGGAATTTGTCCTTGCCGGCGAAGTTGGTCGAAGCGCCGCCCATGAAGACGTTGCGATAGCCGCGTGCCGCCAGCAAGTCGGTCAGGCACACGGCGTTTTTGAGGAAGGAATTCATTACCTGCCCCTGCGTGTTCCCGTCGAAGATGGTCATGCGTTCCAGCGGCACGCCGCACTGCGTTGCCACCATGGCGGCGATGGTCCAGCCGGTGCCCGGCACCTGCTGGTACTCATCGAAACTGGTCCCCTGCAAACCGGTGAGCGGCGCCAGGAGATCGCGGCCAAACGTGGCGCGCGAGGTGTAGCTCTGCTCCAGGCTTTCGACATAAATCAGGATCAGGTTTTTCGGCTTCTGCGCTACCACAGAAACAGCGTTGGGCCGAACATAGTTGGCGCCAAAATAGTCCGGTCCGAAATCTGCTGTTACATACTTAAACGCCGAGACGTCGCACATCCAGAAAGTGGTGGCGCCAAACACCAGCAGTTGCGGAAACCAGCGGTGGATGCGGTAGAACAGCGCATGGCAGCACTGCGGCGCGTGTGCGATCACGCAGCGCAGCTTGGCCTCCACATAGAACAGCAGCGCCAGCAACACCAGTGGCGCCAGCACGCACCAGCGCACAAAGCGCCAGGTGACCGCCGGATCAACGGTGTCCATCAACTCCACGCCGAAGTTCATGTGATACGCGATCTGGTCCAGGTCCGGCTGGCCAAAGGACCTGTGGATCCAGTAGCTGAAGCAGAATAGGAAGATGGCCAGCAGATACAGGCAGCTGCGCAGCAGGCGCGCACGGAGTTGTGTTTTCATTCCGCCATCTTCCCAACTTAACTTGTCTGCAAAGTTGCGGCGTGCATGCGATTTGTATCGTAGTGTTGTGCAGTGCTTACATAGATTTACTTCGCAAGTTCACGCAAGTGATGCACAATGTTCCGGCCTCTTTTGACGACAAGGACGTAACATGAAAGCAGTTTTAGGTTTGAGCATGGCGCTGGCATTTGCGCCGCTGGCCTCCGCACAGACGGATCCTGTCTCCGTCCTGGTGAAGCAGCTGGAGCTGGAAAAGTACAAGGCCACCATCAAGGGGCTGACCAAATTCGGCGACCGCCGCCAAGGCACCGAGCGCAATCGTCAAGCGCTTGATTGGATCGAGGCGCAACTCAAGTCCTACGGCTGCACCAACACCGAACGTTTGCAATATCAATTTACACAACCGGCGCCGGGCCAGCCTGCCCCCAAGCGCGCGCCGGGCATTCCGAGCGGCGGCGCTGGCGGTCCGCCGGGCCAGGGCGGCAGCACGCTGTTCGGCAACCGCATTCCCACCGGCGTGAATACCGATCCGCTGCGCCAGCCGGACGAACGCCTGCGCGCCTTGAACGCCGAGCAGACGCCGGTCGGCACCTCGCTGCGCGAGAATGTCTACTGCACCAAGGTCGGCACCACGCATCCGGAAGAGATGTACATCGTCAGCGCCCACATGGACGGCATCGGCTTCGGCGAGGCGGCCAATGACGACGGCTCAGGCACCGCGCTGGTGATGGAGCTGGCGCGCATTTTCAGCATGCCGGGCGTGGAGACCGATCGTTCGATCCGCTTCATCTTGTGGAACAACGAGGAGACGGGCCTGAACGGCGCCGCCGCCTACGTCGAACAGCGCAAAGATTTACAGGGCATCGAATCGCCGAAAGGCTCGGGAAAATATCCTGAGCCGAAGTGGCTCGGCATGATCCAGCACGATATGATGATGTACGACCATGGCATGCCGATTCCGAAAACGGGCGCCGACGGCAAGGTCACGTATGTGTCGCCGCCGGAGCAGCGGCTGGAGGCCGACGTCAACATCGAATATCAGTCGGTGTCGAAACAGGCCGAGGGGTCGGCCAGGCTGGCGTGGGCCTTCCGCGCCGCCAACGACAAGTATGCGACCAACTACCCGGCCGCTGTCGGCTTCCACATGACGAATACGGATTCGACGCCGTTCATGGATCTGGTGCCATCGATCTCGCTGCGTGAGAACGAACGCGGGCAGCAGATCGGCGCCGGCTGGAACCCGAACTGGCATCAGCCGACCGACAACTACGATAACTACTCGGACAAGGACTTTCTGCTTGGCCTGAACGCGGCGCAGACCACGCTGGCCGGCGTGGCACAACTGGCCGGTGTGCGCATCAGGAAGTAAGCGCTTCCAATACGATGTCGTGCAGACGCTGCGCCGGCGGATTGAGTTGCGCTACCGCGCGGTGCAGCAGCAGGCCGACTTCCGGCAGCGGCGGCAGGCGCGGGTCGTCGATCACGCGCAGTGAGGGCGGCAGGCCCATTTCGGTCCGCACGGTGAGGCCCAGCCCTGCCGCCGCCGCCGCCCACACGCCAGACAGGCCGGGACTGGTGAAGGCGATGCGCCATGCGATGGCTGCGTTATCCAATGCGCGCGTGGCGGCGCTGCGCATGATGCAGGGCGCGTCCATCATCACCAGCGGCAGCGGTTGCTGTTCAAGCAGCACGAGACGCGTGTCGTCGGCAGGGCCGATCCAGCGCATCGGCAGGCGGCCGACTTTCACGGCATGCGGAGACACCGCACTGCCGCCGTCCCATGCCAGCGCCAGATCGAGTTTGCCGCTGCCCAGCAATTCCATCAATTCCGAATTGCGCGCCACGCGCGCTTCGATGCGCACTTGCGGGTGCACGCGGGTGTAGCGGCCCAATACTTCGGTCAGCATTTGCTCGCCGAAGTCCTGCTGGATGCCGAGCCGCACGCTGCCCGCCAGTTCGGCGCCGCGCACTGCGGTTGCAGCTTCGTCGTTCAGTTCCAGCAGGCGGCGCGCGTAGCCCAGCAGCGATTCGCCGGCCGGCGTGGTGGCCATGCCACGCCCCTCCTTGCGCAGCACCGGCACGCCAAGCTGGTCTTCCAGTTTTTTCAGTTGCGCGCTGACGGCGGAGGTGGAACGCCCCAGCCGGTCCGCAGCCTTGGCGAAGCTGCCCATGTCGACACCGGTGACGAAGGTGCGCAGGACATCAAGGTCGAAGGTGATCCGTCGCATAAACCATCCCGTTTTATCAAACTGTTAGTCAAAATATTCCTGATTTTCAGGAATAAGTTATGCCTGTATCTTGTGATTGTCAATCACGACCGGAGCGATATCATGGCGTCAAACGCAGGACAGGAATCGATGGGCAGCATTGCGCCCAAGCTGGCGGAGCTGACCGACCGGGTGCTGTTCGACGATATCTGGCAGCGCCCCGGCTTGTCGCCGCGCGACCGCAGCCTGGCCACGGTGGCCACGCTGGTGGCGCTTTACCGGCTGGAGCAGTTGCCGTTTCACTTGCAACGGGCGCGCGACAACGGCGTGTCGCGCGAGGAGTTGGCCGAGCTGATCACGCATCTGGCGTTTTATTCCGGATGGCCGACGGCGGCATCCGCCATCAACCTGCTTAAACAATTGGAGGAATCATCATGCCTATGAGCCGTATTTCTTTGTTGAAGGGGAAGTCGCCTGAGTACATCCGTGCGCTGGGCGATAGTCTGCAGCGGGCGATGGAGGAGTCGTTCAATGTGCCGAAGAATGACCGCTTCCAGCTGGTGCACCAGCATGAACCTTACGAGATGATGTTTGACCGGACTTACGAGGGAGGTCCCCGCTCGGACGATTTCGTGCTGATTACGATCACCATCGGCAAGCCGCGCAGCACGGAGATGAAGCAGGCATTTTATCGGCATCTGGTGGCGCTGCTGGCGGAGTCGCCAGGCTTGCGACCGGAGGATGTGATGGTGGTGATCTCGTCGTCGCAGGGGGATGACTGGTCGTTTAGCGGTGGCCAACCGGCGGCTTCTTTGTTAGGAGTGCGGTCGTGATTGCAATGCAGTACAGCTTTGTGCTGCCAGCGGATTACGATATGGCGGTGATACGGGAGCGGATTGCCACCAAGGGGCCGCTGCTGGATGACTTGCCGGGACTGGTGTTCAAGGCGTATCTGCATGCGGAGCGGCCGGAGCATGCGTATGCGCCGTTTTATTTGTGGCGCGACGAGGAGGCGATGCACGGCTTTCTGAATGGGCCGGCGTTCGCGGGTGTGGCACGGGCGTTTGGATGGCCGTCGGTGAAGACGTGGACGCCATGGCATGCGACTGTCGGCCCGGCTGTGCGCGAGGCGCGCTTTGCAACGCGCAGCGGCGCGGTGATTGCGCCGTACAGCGCGTTGTCCGAACTGCGCTTGCAGGAGGAGGCTTATGCGCAGCAAGCGTTGGCGCAGGGGGCGCTGGCGGTGGTGATTGGCTTCGAGTCGGTGACGTGGACCATCACGCGACTGTGTCTATGGCGCGAAACGCCGCCGCTGGAGGCCGGACAGCGCTTCGAAGTGGGCCACGTCTCCGCGCCGGCTGCGGCGGCGTAGCGGCCGGCGACAGCGCCAAGGACGGCGGCAGGGTTGGCGGCGGCGTTCGCGGCGACGGATGGCGGATGACGGGCGGAGGGCGCGGGTTAGCGCAGCAGGAGCAGCGCTTGCTGGGGCATGGCGTTGGCCTGGGCGACGATGGAGGCGCCAGCTTCGCGCAGGATGCGGGTGCGCGTCAGCTGTGCCGCTTCGTCGGCGTAATCCGTATCGAGAATGCGCGAACGTGCCGCCGACAGGTTGTCGGCCGTGTTGCCGGCATTGCTGGCCGCCGCCGTCAACCGGTTGCTGGCCGCGCCCAGCTGCGCGCGGACCTCGTTCACCTCATTCAGCTTGCCGTCGATGTAGTCCAGCGCCGCCGTCGCGCCGCTGAACGTCGACAAATCCATCGGCGGTTCGCCCGGCGAGCGGATCGAACGCTCCTGGAAATCCGGCGGCCCGATCCGCACTGATGCCTGCGCCCCCGCAACCAATCCCGCCTGCGCAGGATTCACGCCACCGATGGTCATGCTATGCGCTCCCGAACGCGGGGCTTCGTCCACCGTCACGGTGCCCTTGTGCGCACCGCCGCCGAAGCCCAGCGATCCCAACGCGCCGGGCACCACCTCCGACAACACGATGTCGCGTCCATCGGTGGCCGTCAGCGTCAGCGTGGCGCCGCTGGCGCTGGCCGTGACGCCGCTGGTAGCGGAGGTGGCACTGATCGCAGCGGCCGCGCCGGCCGCGCGCGCCGCGGCCGTGGCACCGGCGATCGGCCCCACGTCCACACCGTTCACAGAAAACGCCGCATTCGCCAGCGCCCCGCCAGCACTTACCGCGCCATCGAGGGTATTGGTCGCTGTGGCCGACACATTGTGGATATTGGCCCCATTGATCGCCGCCGCCACCGCAAACGCACTATCGTTGGTCTGCCCCGCCTGAGCACCGGCCGACGTCGCGCCCACCGCCGCATTATTGATCACCAGGTCGCCGAACTTCAGCGCACCCAGCACCGCCCCGCCCACCGCCGTCGCCTGCTGCGGCGCCACGTCCACCAACGCGGTCGAATAGCTAGCCAGGATCACCGCGCGCGGAATCGTCAGCTTCAGAGTCTGGCCGGCCTCCGCACCGATCTGCAGCTGCTGCGAGAACGTCCCGTCCAGCAGCCGCTGATCGTTGAAGCGGGCGCCTTCGACGATATCGACATTGGCCGCCACCAGCGTATTCACCTCCTGCTGAATGGCCGCGCGATCAATCTTGCTATTCGTGTCATTGGCCGCCTGCACCGCCAGCTCGCGCATGCGCTGATAGTTGTCGTTCAGCTGCCCGGCCGCGCCGTCGGCCACCTGCAATAGTGAAATACCATCATTGATATTTTGATTCGCCCGCCGCAAGCCGTTAATTTCCGACGTCATGCGCGAGCTGATGGCCTGGCCGGCCGCATCGTCGCGTGCGGAGTTAATCCGGCGGCCGCTCGACATGCGCTGCAGATGCACGGCCATATCCTCGCCCGCGCGCGTCAGGCTGCGCTGGGCGTTGAGAGAGGCGATGTTGGTGTTGATCTGCATGGGCGGCCGTTATCGCGAGCGCGAAATTGCGCTCGTCGTCTAAATAACGGCATGCCAATGAGAAGCTTGAACTCAGCCCGGCAGCATTTCCATGCGCTCGCGCACCTGCGCCAGCTGCTGCGGGTCCATGCGGCTGGCGGCATTCGGCAGATAGCGCGCGGCGGTGTTGTAGCCGCCCCGCTCCGCCATGGTCAGCCACATCCAGGCCTGGGCGGCATCGGCGCGCACGCCCTGCCCGGCCAAAAACATCAGCCCCAGATTGAACTGCGCCCGCGTATGGCCCTGCGACGCCGCCTGCAGATACCAGTGATGCGCCTGGGCGTAATCCTGCGGCACGCCCATGCCATTGTCGTAGCGCAGACCGAGCGCAAACTGCGCCTGCGTGTGGCCCTGCTCCGCCGCCTTGCGATACCAGTGATTGGCTTGCGCGCAGTCGGGCTGTGGGCCTTCGTCGTTATCGTGCAGCAGACCGAGGCTGTACTGGGCCGCCACATAATCCTGCTCGGCGGCGCGGCGATACCAGCCCATGGCCTTGCGATAGTCCTTGGGCACGCCGCGTCCCGTTTCGTAGCGCAGGCCCAGGTCGAACTGGGCGCGCAAATGGCCCTGATCGGCCGCCTTGCGATACCAGAAAATGGCTTCCTGATGATCGACCATCACACCGTGACCGGCGTCGTACAGCAGCCCCAGATGATATTGCGCGCCGGGGAAGCCCTGCTCCGCCGCCTTGCGATACCAGAATTGCGCCTGCTCGTAGTCCTGCTCCACGCCTTGGCCATGGTCGTAGCGCAGGCCGAGGTTATTCTGCGCCGCCGCGTGGCCCTGCTCGGCCGCTTTGCGATACCAGTCCAGCGCCTTCTGCTCATCGCGCGGCACGCCCTGGCCGTTATCGTAGATCAGGCCCAGATTGAATTGCGAGCTGGCGTGATCCTGCTCCGCCGCGCGGCGATACCACAGGATGGCCTTCTGCGAATCCTGCGCGATGCCGTCGCCCTTGTCGAAGCGCAGCGCGAGATTGAACTGTGCCGGCGCATAGCCCTGATCGGCGGCCTTGCGATACCACGACATGGCCTGGCCCACATCCTGCGGCACGCCCTGCCCGTTGTCGTAGCGCAGGCCCAGATTGAACTGGGCGCGCGCGTAACCCTGCTCCGCTGCCTTGCGATACCAGAAGATGGCCTGCTTGAAGTCCTGCGGCACGCCCTTGCCGGTGTCGTACATCATGCCGAGATTATTCTGCGCGCCGGCGTCGCCCTGTTCGGCGGCCTTGCTGAACCAGTGCATGGCCTGCAGCGTGTCGTTCGGCACCCCCTGCCCTTTCGCATACAGCCAGCCAAGGTTGTACTGCGCGGCCGCATAACCCTGCTCCGCCGCGAGGCGATACCAAGCCGCCGCCTCTTCGAAATTCTGCTCGACGCCCTGGCCCTTCTGGTACATCACGCCGAGGTTGTATTGCGCGTGCTCCAAACCGGCTTGCGCGGCCTGGCGATACCAGACCACCGCCAGCTCATAGCTCTGCGCCACGCCCTGCCCGTTGAAATACATGAAGCCCAGGCTATGCTGGGCATTGGCGACACCGCGTTCCGCCAGTCCCTTGACGCGCAGGAATTCAGCTGTGTACGTACTGCCGTTGTTCGCGTCGGCTTCGTTGGGACTATATTTCGTCATGCTTACTTATCAGGCTTGGATCGCAATCATCGCCGGTTGTTCTTCAACGGTGCTGGGCACCGCGTGCAGCACAGCCACCGATGGCGACGATCGGCGGTTCTGCTCCTGCAATACATCGATAAAGCTGGTCAGCGAAATCGGGCGATGGTACAGATAGCCCTGCATCGTGGTGCAGCCGTTGGCTTCCAGATAGCGCGCCTGCACTTCGGTTTCCACGCCTTCCGCCACCAGGTGCAGGCCCAGGCCGCGCGCGATGGAGATGATCGCCAGAATCACCGGATAGTGGCCGTTCTCGTCGTGGATCTCCTTGACGAACGACTGGTCGATCTTGATGGTGTGGACCGGGAAGCGGTGCAGATAAGACAGCGAGGAATAGCCGGTGCCGAAATCGTCGATCGCCACCGATACGCCCAGCTGGCACAACTTGTTCAACTGCTCGATCGCATACTGCGGATTGCGGATGCAGATGTTCTCGGTGATCTCGACTTCGATCTGCGCCGGCGAAATGCCGTACCGCGTCAGCGCGCCGCGCATCTTCTCGAAGAAATCGCCGCGGTCCAGATATTGCGGCGACAGGTTGAGCGACAGGCGCAGGGCCTCGCCGCCGTTGGCGTTCCACTGCAGCAGATCGCGGCACAGCGCGCCCAGCATCCAGTCGGAGATCGGCAGCATCAGCCCATTCTCTTCGGCGAACGGCAGGAACTCGCCGGCCGACAGCACGCCGCGCTGCGGATGGTTCCAGCGCATCAGGCCTTCGGCGCCGATGATGCGGCCGGTGGCCACGTCGACTTGCGGCTGGTAGTACATTTCCAGTTCGTTGTGCTCCAGCGCCTTGCGCAGCGACTGCTCCAGCGCGATCTTCTGATGCGACACATCCAGCATGGAGTTGTGATAGAAGCTGTGGCCATTCTTGCCCAGCGCCTTCACCTGATACATGGCGATGTCCGCGTGGCGCAGCAGCTCGTCGATGGTCTCGCCGTCGCCCGGATAGATAGCGATACCGATCGACGCGGAGATGTGCACCTGATGGCCATCCAGATCGAACGGGCGTTGCAGGCTTTCGAGGAACTTGTCGGCGATGGCCTTGGCGTCCTGGCGGTCGCGCAGCTCCGGCAGCACGATGGTGAATTCGTCGCCGCCCTGGCGCGCCAGCGTATCGCCGCGGCGCAGACAGTCCTTCAGACGCTGCGCCGCCTGTTGCAGCAGCTCGTCGCCCTTGACGTGGCCCAGCGTATCGTTCACCAGCTTGAAGCGATCGAGGTCGACGAACATCACCGCCAGCTCGGTCAGCTTGCGCTTGGCCTGAATCACCGCCAGGCCAAGGCGGTCCTTGAACAGCATGCGGTTCGGCAGGTCGGTCAGGATATCGTGGTAAGCCTGGTACGAGATGACTTCCTCGGCGCGCTTGCGGTCCGTGATATCGCGCGCCACACCGTAGGTGCCGAAGAACTCGCGCGTCTTCACTTCGTGATCCGGGATGTGCATGCCGATCGCGTTCAGCGAAATCGTCATCAGCGTGTTGTTGAAGGTACGCTCGATGCCGCCGCCGGCACCGGTGCCGGGATTGCACTTCAAGCGCAGCTCGACGTTGCGCGAGGCGCGTTCATCGACGCGGCGCTCGTTGAAGGCATAGCGGGCGCGCTCCTGGTCCTCGTCGTGCACCAATACCGAGTAGTGCTTGCCGATCAGCTCTTCGCGCGTAAAGCCCAGCAGCTGCTGCACGCGGTCGTTCACGAAAGTGAATTTGCCTTCGTGGTTCAGGGTGTAGATGATGTCCGGCGACGAATCGACCAGATAGCGGTACATCTTCTCCGAATTTTCCAGCTTGGAGGCGATGCGCTCGTTGTCGATGGCCAGGCGGCGTTTCTGCAGCGCGTTCTCCACCGTCTTGAGCAGCTCCTCGCGGCTGTAAGGCTTGCGCAGGTAATCGTAGGCGCCGCGTTTCAGCGCACCGATGGCGGCCTCGATGCCGACGTCGCCGCTCATCACGATCACGTCGCCGTCGATCTCGCGGGCGTTGATGTAATCCATGATCTCGTGGCCGCTCATGTCGGGCAGGCGCAGATCGAGCAGGATCAGATCGAATTTCAGTTTGGTCAGCTGGGCCAGCGCCTCGCTGCCGCAGGTGGCGGTGACCAGATGGTAGTCGCGGTCGCGCAGCAGCTCATACAGTGACGAGAGCAATCTGGGCTCGTCATCTACCAGCAGCAGGCGTGGGCGATTATCGTTGGACAGTGGTTCGACGGGGGCTAGGTCGAAAGAGTTCAGGTTCATCATGGCCTTAAGCGGAATCCATCACCCGCGTTTGCACGCTGGCGACTTGGCTGGTACTGCCTTTGGCGGGCAGCAGGATTTCAAAGGTGGTACCCGTTTTGCCGGAGCGGCAGGTAATCAGGCCTTGCATTTTCTTGACCAGGCTGTGGACGATGGACAGTCCCAACCCGTGATGGGCACCTTCCTTGCTGCTGCGTACAGGCGAGAACAGGTTGGCCAGCACGTCGGCCGACAGGCCCGGACCGGTGTCACTGACCACCAGTTCCAGATACAGCTTGCGTTCACGATTCACGTGGCCGCGATTCGAAATCTCGATCTTGCCGCCGTCGCCCAATGCTTCCACGGCGTTCTTGATCAGGTTAACCAGGATTTGCTTGAGCAGGTCGGCGTCGCCGTCGATCTCGGCCGGCTCCTCCTGCATGCGCACCACGATCTGCACCGAGGCCGGCACGAAGTCGGTGGCGCGGAACAGGCGCAGCACATCGTCCACCACCTTGGCCACATCGGTGACGCGCGCGGTTTCCGTCGGTTGCAGATCGGCCAGGCCGTTAATCAGCTGGCCGACGCGGTCGATCTCCTCGTTCAGGATCGACATCTCGCCCACCACCGGCTCGCGCTTGGCCAGCTTGCCGTCGAGGACAGACAGATAGTTCTTGATGATCGACAGCGGGTTGTTCACCTCATGCACCACACGGCGCGAGGCTTCGCGGTATTCTTCCGCCACATGCGCGATCTGGCGCTTGGCGTGACCGCGTTCGCTGATCGCCGTTTCCAGCGAAGTCGCAGCCTGCGTGCCGAACGATTGCAGGAAGCGCTCGCGCTTTTGCAGATGCGGCATCTGCCAGGTGGGCGCGCCGCCAATCAGCACGCCCAGGCAGCGCTGATTGGCCACCAGCGGCAGACACACCATGCTTTCGCTGCCGAGGATGCGGAACAGCTGCTCTTCCGCCACGTTGTTTACCTGGCCGTCGCGGCTGACGTAAGCCAGCTTGCGCTCCAGCGCCGACTGCGCCACCACGCCGCCCTTGTTCAACGGTATGACGAATTCCGCCAGCCGTTGCTGGTGCTCGCCGGTGGCCATGCCGTGCAGCGCGTGGCCGGTAGGATTCTCCAGCAGCAGCACGGCGTTTTCAAAATCGAACAGGATGCGTGCCGAGCGCGTGATGGCCTCCAGCAGGCCGGTCTCGCCATGCTGGCGCGCGAAGGTCTGGCCCATCTCGGACACCAGCATGATGTTGCGCACTTCTTCCGACAAGCGCTGCTGCACAGGATCGACCGGTGGCGGCGCGTAGGCGGTCGGCGCCACGATGTCGTCGGCGCCGGCCAGGTCGATGCCGAGATAGTCGGCCGATTTGGCCACCTGGCGCGCGGCGTTCTTGATGATCAGTTCCAACTTGTCGCTATCGAGATTGCACAGGCGCGCCGATTCGGCAATCGCCTGCTCCTGATCTTCGTGGCAGCACAGCAGATGCGCCAGGCGCACCATGCGGATCAGCGGATGCGCCGCTTCCAGGCGCGTGATCGGCTCGTGGTGATACAGCACGCTGTCGGCCAGGAAGGAGTCCAGGTTCCAGCGCTCGATCAGCCACGCGCCGGCCTCCGAGTGGGTGATTTGCAGCGTGCGCTGTTCGACCGCGCACAGGTCTTCGTCGTCGCGCGCGGTGAAGTTGAAGGCGTATTCTTTCGGCGCCGTCGCCAGCAAAGCCAGACGGCCGACGTTGTGCAGCAGGCCGGCGAGGTAGGCTTCCTCGACGTGCGGGTATTCCATTTGCCTGGCGATGTCGCGCGCGATGACGGCGGTGGTGAGCGAACCTTTCCAGAAGCCGCGCAGGTCGGTGCTGCCCGAGTGCGGGAAGCTGTTAAAGGTCTGGAATACCGATTCGCTGATCACCAGCGTCTTGATCATGTCGGTGCCGAGCGACACCAGCGATTGCTCCAGGCCGACCGTGCGCGGATTGCGATGGTAGGCCGAGCTGTTGGCCACGGTGAGGATCTTACTGGTCATCGCCGCATCCTTGGCGATGAGGGCGGCGAGTTCCGGCATGCCGGCGTCGTCCGCCTGCAAGTGCTCAATCAACTTGATGAGTATCTGCGGCATGGCCGGCAGACGGGCAATCAGCAGTCGATTGCGAATATCATGGTCAGATTGTTGAAGCATGGTATCAAGCATTGCCGCCAGTAGACATCAATCAGGGGGCGGAACTCAACGGCAAAATTCCGCGAACGTAGGCTCTATGCGCTTCTCCGGCGTTATTTGGGCCAGGAAAGATTGCCTTAAAAAATTATATTAACATAAAGTCTGATAATAACTTAACAGCAAGTAAAATTTCTTTCTAAACTAAGTCCTTTTCCTGCCGTTAATAATTATCGGACTTGATAGCGCGATAATATGCTCCGGTAATGGCGCGACGTCAACCACAAAGCGAGAGCAGAGGCACTAAACGCCGTCTGTCCTGCGGCTAGCCAGAGCGCCGAATGTGATAGGACAGGAGCGATCACGCCTGCCACGATGGCGCCGAGCAGCGTCACCGCGAACGACTGGCAGGACGCCACGGTGCCGCGGATGTGCGGAAAGAGATCCAGCGCCAGCAAAGTAGCCCCCGGCGCCACCACCGACATGCCGAAGGTGTAGAACAGCATCGGCAGCACGGTCCACGGCAATGCCGGCGGCAGGAAGGCGTGGTAAATCAGGTTGAGCACCGAGGCAGACAGCAGGAAGCAGAAGCCGATGCCGATCTGTCGCGAAAAAGTCATTTTCCCGGCCATGCGGTTGGCCGCCAGCGCGCCCAGGAACACGCCGCTCACCGATGGAATGAACAGCCAGCCGAATTGCGAGGCGCCGAGATGCAGCTGCTGCGGCAGGAACTCCGGCGCCGCCGAGATGTAAACAAACAGGCCGGCGAAGTTCAAGGCCAGCACGCCGGTCTTGAGGTGGAACAGCGGCGAGCGCAGAATCTCGCCGTAGTTACGCACTAAAAAGCGCGGGTTGAAGGGATGGCGTTTTTCCGGCGCCAGCGTCTCCGGCAGGCGGCGGTAGCAGAAGATGAACAGCAGGATGCTGTATGCCAGCAGCGACAGGAAGATCGAACGCCAGTCGGACAGCGTGACGATCCAGCCGCCGAGGATGGGCGCGACTGCCGGCGCGATGGAGAAGATCATGGTCACCAGCGAGAGCAGGCGCGCGGCTTCGGCGTCCGAGTACAGGTCGCGGATGATGGCACGCCCCACCACCACGCCGGCGCCGGCCGACACGCCCTGCATGATGCGGAACACCCACAGATAATGCACGGTGTGCGCCGAGGCGCAGCCCAGCGTTCCGATGGCGAACATGGCCAGCGAGACGAGGATGACGTTGCGGCGGCCGAAGGCGTCGGACAGCGCACCGTGCCACAGCACCATGCCGGCGAAGGCCAGCATGTAGAAGGTCAGGCTTTGCTGCACTTCCAGCGGCGTGGCGTGCAGCGTGGATTGGATGTTGGGGAAGGCGGGAAGATAGGCGTCGATCGAGAACGGGCCGAGCATCGAGAGCCCGGCCAGCATGGTGGCCAGTGCGGCCGCGGTGAGCGGCTTGCGGTGCGGCGGCTCGGGGGGAGGGACGTCTTCGATGGTATCCTGGTCGGGCAGGCCGGCGGGAGGAGTCGGGAGCATAAATCGTTTTCCTTTCAGAGCATGCTTTCCCCCAACCGGTGCGCACCGGTTGGGGTCTGACCCGCAGGGTCAGACCCCGCGTGGCCCTGCGGGGTTAAGCGTCTTTAGGTTTGGCGGCTTCGCGGCGGTTGAAGCCCGCTACCATGTCGAAGCGGAACAGGCGGCATTCCAGCGCGCCATTGAAGAACGGCGTCTTGCGCGATTCCTTCAACCGCAGCAGCTTCGGCACGCCCAGATCGGCCGTGAACAGATACACCGTCCAACCGGCAAAGCGCTGCTTCAACGTGCTGCTGAAATCCGCATAGAAGCTGTTCGCCAGTTCGTCCTGCTCCAGCGAACTGTCGCCGCGCACGCCGATACGTTCACCGTACGGAGGATTGGTCAGCAAAATGCCCGGCTGCGAAGTCGGCGCCTGCACCTGCTGCGCCTCGATCTGCTTCAACGGCACGTCGAACAAAATGCCGGCGCTGCGCAAATTGTGGCGCGCCATCGCCACCATGTCGCCCGAAATATCGGAGCCGAAAATGGTCGGCTCGGCTGGCAGCGGATTTGGTTTGATGGCCGCCTTCATGTCCTGCCACGGCTGTGGATCGAAGTCATGGAACTTCTCGAACGCGAAACGGCGGCGCGCGCCCGGCGGCACGCCCTGCACCATCTGCGCGGCTTCGCACAGGATGGTGCCGGAACCGCACATCGGGTCGAACAGCGGCATGCCCGGCTTCCAGCCCGCCACGCGCAGCAGGCCTGCGGCCAGGTTTTCGCGCAGCGGCGCGTCACCGGTCTCGGTACGCCAGCCGCGCTTGAACAGCGCCTCGCCCGAGGTGTCCAGATAGACGATGAACTGGTGCGCGTCGACGAAGCCGAAGATGCGCATGTCCGGTTCCTTGGTATCGACCGAAGGACGCTTTTTATATTGATCGAGGAAGCGGTCGCAGATCGCATCCTTGATTTTCAAGGTAGTGAACTCCAGGCTTTTCAGGGGCGACTTCACCGCCGTCAGGTCGACGCGGATGGTGTGGTCATACGAGAACCACTCTTCCCACGGCTGCGCCAGCGTCAGGTCGTAGATATCGTTCTCGTTCTTGTAGCCGCCGGCGGCCATGCGCATCAGCACGCGCGAAGCGATGCGCGAGTGCAGGTTGATGCGATACGAATCTTCCAGGTCGCCGGAAGCGTGCACGCCGCCCGGCACCTCGTTGTGCACCTTCATGGTGGTGCTTTGTTGCGCGATTTCGCGCAGCTCTTCGGCCAACGCCGCTTCCATGCCGCGTGGGCATGGGCAAAAGAAGGATGCCATAGGGTCTCTATTAAAACGGCTTTACTACTACCAGAATCACGATTGCCAGCATGATGAACACTGGCAGCTCATTAAATACGCGGAACCACTTGTGGCTACGTTTGTTTTCACCGCGTTCAAACTTTTTCAGAATCGGGCCGCAGGCGTGGTGATAGCCGATCACCAGCACCACCAGCGCCAGCTTGGCGTGCAGCCAGCCCGGCATGTTCAGGCCATACTGCATGTGTACCAGGATCGCCCCGAACAGCACCGCAAACACCGACAACCACATGGAAAAACGATACAGCTTGCGCGCCATCAGCAGCAGGCGCGCGGTGGTGTTCTTATCGGTCTCCATCGCCAGGTTGACGAAGATGCGCGGCAGGTAGAACACGCCGGCCATCCAGGAAATCACGAAGAAGATGTGCAGTGCTTTAATCCAGAGCATAACGTTCCTTATTGACGTATTTCGCCGTTGCCGAAGACGACGTACTTCAGCGAAGTCAAACCTTCCAGGCCTACCGGGCCGCGTGCGTGCAGCTTGTCGTTGGAGATGCCGATTTCCGCGCCGAGGCCATATTCGAAGCCGTCCGCGAAACGGGTGGAGGCGTTGACCATCACCGAGGCCGAATCCACTTCGCGCAGGAAGCGCATCGCCGCCGAATGGTCTTCGGTGACGATGGATTCCGTGTGCTTGGAGGAGTAAGTGTTGATATGTTCAATTGCCTCGTCCATGTCGGCGACGATTTTCACCGACAGGATGGCCGCCAGATATTCCGTGGACCAGTCTTCTTCCGTGGCGGCGGCGAGGTGCGGATACGCGGCGGCACGCAGGATCGCAAGCGCCTCCGGGTCGGCGCGCAGCTCGACCTGCTTGGTCGCGTACAGCTTGGCCAGCTCGGGCAACACGGCCGGCGCGATCGAACGCGCCACCAGCAGCGTTTCCATGGTGTTGCAGGTGCCGTAGCGATGGCATTTGGCGTTGAACGCAATGTCCAGCGCCTTCTTCATGTCGGCCTTGCCGTCGATGTAGACGTGGCAGATGCCGTCCAAGTGCTTAATCATCGGCACAGTGGCTTCGGCCATCAGGCGCGCAATCAGGCCCTTGCCGCCGCGCGGCACAATCACGTCCACGTACTGCGGCATGGTGATCAGCGCGCCGACGGCGGCGCGGTCGGTGGTTTCCACCACTTGCACGCCGTCTGCCGGCAGGCCGGCGCCTACCAGACCTTCCTTCACCAGCCTGGCCAGCGCGCGGTTGCAGTGGATGGCTTCCGAGCCGCCGCGCAGGATGGTGGCGTTGCCGCTCTTGATGCAGAGGCCAGCCGCATCCACCGTCACGTTGGGGCGCGATTCGTAAATGATGCCAATCACGCCCAGCGGCACGCGCATCTGCCCGACCTGAATGCCGGTCGGGCGGAACTTGAGGCCGGAGATTTCGCCGATAGGATCGGGCAGCGCGACGATCTGGCGCAGGCCTTCCACCATGGTGGCGATGGCCTTGTCCGAGAGCGCCAGGCGGTCCAGCATGGCCGGCTCCAGGCCGTTGGCGGCAGCGGCGTCCATGTCGAGTTTATTGGCGGCGCGCAGGGCGTCGGCGTCGCGTTCGATCGCGTCGGCGATCAGCGTCAGCGCACGGTTGCGTTGCGCGCTGTTGGCGCGGGCCATGGCGCGCGAAGCCTTGCGCGCCTGCTGGCCCAGTTGTTCCATATAGTGCTTGGTGTCCATCGTCGTCTCGTCGGTTTAACCGCGTGCGACCTTCAACGCCAGCTGCAGCATCGCGTCCCACGCGTCGCCCGCATGCGCTTTCGCGCGCAGGCCTTTGATCATCTTGTCCACTTGCGCGGCATCCTTCATCGCCGCCTCCAGCGTTGGCAGCGAAATGCGGCGCAGCGCCGGGTCCATCATGCGTTCCTTCGGCCCCCAGATGCGATGCTCTTTCAGCAGCGCACCCAAAGGACGGCCTTGCGCCATGCCCGCCTTCAGCTTGAGCAGCGTGCGGATCTCGTCCGACACCGCCCACAGCACCAGCGGCAAAGCCTCGCCCTCGCCTTTCAGGCCATCCAGCATGCGGATCAAGCGCGCCGGGTCGCCCGCCAGCATGGCCTCGCTGAGCTTGAACACATCATAACGCGCTACATTCAGCACCGCCTCATGCACCTGTTCGTAGGTCAGCTTGCCCGGCTCGTGCAGCAAAGCCAGTTTTTGAATCTCCTGATGGGCCGCAAGCAGATTGCCTTCCACGCGGTCCGCGATGAAATCAATACTCTGCCGGTCCGCGCTCTGCCCTTGTTGTGCAAGGCGCTGGCCTATCCAATTGGGCAAATGCGCCCGTTCCACCTGCGGGATGTCGATATACACCGCCGCTTGCTGCAGCGCGGTCACCCACGCCGCCTTCTGCGTCTGCCAGTCCAGCTTGGGCAGCGTGATCAGAGTCAGGTTGTCCGGACTCAGATCCTTCACATAATTCTGCAGCGCCGCGCCGCCATCCTTGCCCGGCTTGCCGGTCGGAATGCGCAGCTCGATCAGCTTCTTATCGCCAAACAGCGACAGCGCCTGATTGGCCGCCAGCAGCTCGCCCCACTTGAAGCTGCGCTCGACGGTCAGCACATCGCGCTCGGAATAGCCTTGCGCGCGCGCCGCCTTGCGGATTTTGTCCGCAGCTTCCAGCGCCAGCAAATGTTCGTCGCTGGTGATGACGTACAGCTGCGACAGCGATTTGCTCAAATGGCCGTCCAACGCCTCCAACCGTAATTGCATGCGGCGCCTTTACTGAATCGGCACGGCCGGTGGAATGGTCGACGGCTGGCCCGAAGGCTGTTTGTCGGCCGGCAGCGGCGCCGGCGGCAGCGACACACCCGGCGTCTTCACGGCGGCGATACGGCGCATCATCTGCTGTACCAGGTCGGTCTGCATGTCCTTGTACAACAGCGCTTCTTCCTGCTCTTTTGCCAGCAGCTGGGTTTCGTTAAAGTCGATCGGCCGCGTCAGCGTGATGGCGGTTGGCGCCAGCAGCTGATTGCCTTGCTTGTCCAGCACGCGGAACACGATGTTGTAGGTCAGCAGATACTGACGCACGCGGCCATTGCTGTTCAGCGACAGAATGGTTTTGGTTTTGGTCTTCTCGGGATTGGACAGCACATCGATCACGCCGTCGGCATCCTTGGCGGAATTGACCACCATGGTGCCGCCGTTGGCGCGAATGTTGCGCTTCAAATCGATCGCCAGCGGCGACGACTCCGGCAGCCCTACATACAGCGACGGGAACGGCAGCGTGTAATGGCCGCTGTCGCCGCGCAGGTGAAAGCCGCAGCCCGACACGGTCAGCGATGCAGCCAGCACCGCTGCGCACAAGAACTTCGAAGTCGTCGTCATAATCCGCCTTACACCACGATGTTGACCAGTTTACCCGGCACCACGATCACCTTCTTCGGCGTGCCTTCGATGAACTTCTGCACTGCCTCGCTGGCCAGTGCGGCCGCTTCGATGGCCGCCTTGTCGGCGCTCTTCGGCACCACCACGCTGCCGCGCAGCTTGCCGTTCACCTGGATCATCATTTCGATTTCCGACTGTTCCAGCGCGGCTGGATCGACCTGCGGCCATTGCGCGTCCAGGATGTCGCCGGCATAGCCCAGTTCCTTCCACAGCACGTGGGTGATGTGCGGCGCCACTGGATTCAGCAGGCGCAGGAAGATGGCGTAACCTTCCGACAGCACGGCCGCTTCCACGTCCTTGGCCGATTCCAGCGTGTTCAGCATCTTCATGCAGGCCGAGACCACGGTGTTGTACTGGATGCGCTTGACGTCGTAGTCAGCCTGCTGCAGCACCTTGTGCACTTCGCGGCGCAAGGTCTTGCCGGCGTCGGTGGTGGCGGCGGCGCTCAGCGGCGAACCGGCGGCGGCGATGGCTTCACGCTGCGCATAGCCGAAGTTCCACACGCGCTTCAGGAAGCGGTTGGCGCCTTCCACGCCGCTGCCCGACCATTCCAGCGTCTGCTCCGGCGGCGAGGCGAACATGGTGAACAGGCGCGCGGTGTCGGCGCCGTATTGTTCGATCTGCGCTTGCGGGTCGATGCCGTTGTTCTTCGACTTCGACATCTTTTCCGTGCCGCCGATCTGCACCGGCTGGCCGTCGTCCTTCAGCACCGCGCCTTGCGGGCGGCCCTTGTCGTCCAGGGTCAGATCGACGTCGGCCGGATTGAACCAGGTTTTCTTGCCGGCGGCGTCCTCGCGGTAGTAGGTTTCGTTCAGCACCATGCCCTGGGTCAGCAGGTTGACGAATGGCTCGTCGAATTTCACCAGGCCCAGATCGCGCATCACCTTGGTCCAGAAGCGCGCATACAGCAGGTGCAGCACGGCGTGTTCGATACCGCCGATGTACTGGTCCATCGGCATCCAGTAGTCATTGCGGCTGTCGACCATGGCGTCGTTCGAGCCCGGCGAGGTATAGCGCATGTAGTACCACGACGAATCGACGAAGGTGTCCATGGTGTCGGTTTCGCGACGGGCTGGCTTGCCGCACTGCGGGCAATCGCACTTCAGGAAGGCTTCGTACTTGTTCAGCGGGTTGCCGCTGCCGTCCGGTACGCAGTCTTCCGGCAGCACCACCGGCAGGTCCTTCTCAGGCACCGGCACCGAGCCGCAATCGGCGCAATTGATCATCGGGATAGGCGTGCCCCAGTAGCGCTGGCGCGAGATGCCCCAGTCGCGCAGGCGGAAGGTGATCTTCTTCTCGCCCAGGCCTTTGGCGGCCATGTCGGCGGCCACCGCGTCCACGGCTTCCGCGTAGCGCATGCCGTCGTACTTGCCGGAGTTGGTGACGATGGAAACTTCCTTGTCGCCGTACCACTCCTGCCAGGCTTCGGTCGAGAATTCCTGGCCTTCGGCCTTGATGACTTGCTTGATCGGCAGGTTGTACTTTTTGGCGAAGGCGAAATCGCGCTCGTCGTGTGCCGGCACGCCCATCACGGCGCCGTCGCCGTAGGTCATCAGCACGTAGTTGCCGACCCAGACTTCCACCTTGTCGCCGGTCAGCGGATGGGTGACGAACAGGCCGGTCGGCATGCCCTTCTTCTCCATGGTCGCCATGTCGGCTTCGATCACCGAACCCAGTTTGCACTCGGCGTTGAAGGCGGCCAGTTCCGGATTGGTTTGCGCGGCCAGCACGGCCAGCGGGTGCTCGGCCGCCACGGCGCAGAAGGTTACGCCCATCACGGTGTCCGGACGGGTGGTGAACACGTACATCTTGCCTTCGCCAATCAAGTTACCGTCGGCATCCTTGATGTCGTGCGGGAAGGCAAAGCGTACGCCGGTCGACTTGCCGATCCAGTTCGACTGCATGATGCGCACGCGCTCAGGCCAGCCTGGCAGCTTGTTGTCGACGTGTTCCAGCAGTTCTTCGGCGTAGTCGGTGATGCGCGCGTAGTACATCGGGATTTCGCGCTTCTCGATCACCGCGCCCGAGCGCCAGCCCTTGCCGTCGATAACCTGCTCGTTGGCCAGCACGGTCTGGTCGATCGGGTCCCAGTTCACGGTGCCGGTCTTTTTGTAAATGATGCCTTTTTCCAGCATCTTGAGGAACATCCACTGGTTCCACTTGTAGTACTCAGGCTTGCACGCGGTCATTTCGCGCGACCAGTCGATGGCCAGGCCCATCAGCTCCATCTGCGAGCGCATGTGGGCGATGTTGGAATAGGTCCACTGCGCCGGCGGCACATTGTTGGCCATGGCCGCGTTTTCCGCCGGCATGCCGAACGCATCCCAGCCCATCGGCATGAGCACGTTGTAGCCGTTCATGCGCAGGTAGCGGTACATCACGTCATTGATCGTATAGTTGCGGACGTGGCCCATGTGCAGTTTGCCCGATGGGTAAGGCAGCATGGAGCAAGCGTAGTACTTACCTTTCGGGAAGCGCGGATCGTTCTCGACGGCTTTGTAGGCGTCGATCGCCTTCCAGTGGGATTGAGCAGCTTTTTCTACGTCGGCGGGACTATATTTATCTTGCATGATCGGTGTACGGCCAAAAGTTGAATATGAACCGGACATTATACCGTTTCATTCCCCTGCTGAGCGCGTATCCCTCGATGACGACCATTCCGGACGCTTTCCCAGCGGCACGACAGCCTGGTCGAAGCTGTCCAGCTGCTTGAGGGTTGCGCTGTCATACAGGATTTCGCGGCCGGCGAAGTGGCTGCCGCCGCAATCGATGGCAATGCGGCTGCCATCCTTCCAGAACCAGAATTCGCGAATAAAGGACCGCATTTGATCGAGCGCGCCTTGCCATCGCGGTACAGCCGGATCTCGCCATCCTTGACCTGCCAGGCAGCGGCGCTGCCGTCCGGCGACCGGAGGGCTCCGGACGGGATTGGCCCGGCATGGGCGGTCAGGAATAACGCCAGCGCGGCAGCACCCAGCGCTCGCACCAGTGTCATCCGCCGGCCGTATCGGTCTGCTGGCTGGCGATCAGCACCGCGCCGCAGGAGGTTTTCATGCCTTCGACGGCGACGTTCTTGCCCATGGCGAAGAAGCTGGTTTCACCTTCGACGATGGTATGGGTGCCACGGCATTTGGGGCAGCTGACCTTGTGGCCCACGCCCGCGATGGGCTTGCCCATGCAGATGCTGTCCTGGAAGCCTTCCAGTACGGTGCCATTGTGCGAGGTTTTGTCGCCTAGCCGGATGATCGCCTTTTCGCCCACGTTGCAGTTCCAAATAAATATAAAATAAGCACTATTGATAGCTTACCTGATCCTTTAAACGGGCTCTGCACGATTCGATGCACTACCGGGAATATGCTCCTCATCCTGCCCTCGCGCCCTATGTGGCCTGCGTGTGGGCGGCGCGCGCGCCGGGCGGGCCGCATACGCACCGGGTGCTGCCGGATAATTGTGTGGATATTCTCTGGCAGGATGGCGGGCAGGACGGATTTGCGGTGGGGATGATGTCGTCGGCGATTCTGGTGGCCAGCGGGCGGCCGGTGCGGACGCTGGCGGTGCGCTTCAAGCCGGGCATGGCAGGTTTGTTCCTGCCCACGCCGCTGCATGTGCTGACCGATCAGCGGGCGGATATCGGCCAGTTATGGGGCCGCGGCGACGCCGAGCGGCTGGCCGATGCACTGTGGACCAGCGAGGCGCCCGAACGCGTCCAGCTGGCCATCATCGAGCGCGAGTTGCTGCGGCGGCTGCGGGCGGCCGGCGGCGTGTCCGCGCGGCCGGGTGGGCGCAGCGCGGCCGGGGACGGCTTGGGCGCGCGCGGCCCCGGTCCGGCGCCGGGTGGATGCGCGGGACTCGGCGGGCCGCTGGTGCAGCAAGCGCTGGCGATGCTGGAGGGCAGCGGCGGCGAGGTTCGGGTGGAGGCGCTGGCGGCGCAGTTGGGCGTGTCGCGGCAGCATCTGGCGGCGCAGTTTCGCGAGCATGTCGGCCTGTCGCCCAAGCTGTATGCGCGGATCTGCCGCTTCCGCCGCGCCACGGCCGCGCTCAAGACTGCGCCGGATGGGGCGCAGCTTGCTCTGGCGTGCGGCTACTTCGACCAATCCCACATGATCCACGACTTCCAGGAACTGGCCGGCACCACGCCAGAGCGATTCCATTTTTCCAATCCAGCCGCCGCCTGATGTGCCAAGATGATGTTTTCATCAACTGGAGACACACATGATCAAGGGACTGCGCACCGCCATCTACCCGGTGGCCGACCTGGCAGCCGCCAAGGACTGGTACATCAAGGTGTTTGACGCCCAGCCGTATTTCGACCAGCCGTTCTACGTCGGCTTCAACATCGGCGGCTTCGAGCTGGGCCTGCTGCCGCAGGGCGGCACGCCGGCCACCGCCGGCGCCCTGGTCTACTGGGGCGTGGAGGATATCGAAGCGGAAGTCAAACGCATCACCGCGCTGGGCGCCACCATCCACGGCGATATCCAGGACGTCGGCGACAACATCCGCACGGTGGAACTGGCCGATCCTTTCGGCAACCTGCTCTGCCTGATCTATAACCCGCACTTCGATTTGAAAGCGGTGCGCTGACGATTGTGGGACAATACCGCCTCAGCAAAATAACGAGGTAGTTCCCCATGTCCGCCACCCGCCGTAACGCCAATCTCATCAAAACGCCCGAGCAAATGGTACAGGCCCGCGTCGCCGCCCAGCTGGCGGCCGACGTGCTGACCATGATCGCTCCCCACGTCAAGCCGGGCGTGACCACGGCCTACCTCGACAAACTGTGCAACGATTACATCGTCAACGTGCAGCAGGCGATTCCGGCCAACGTCGGCTACGGCGGCTTCCCGGCCACCGTGTGCAGCTCGGTCAACCACGTGGTGTGCCACGGCATTCCATCGGAAACGCAGGTGCTGAAAAACGGCGACATCATCAACATCGACGTGGCCGTCATCAAGGATGGCTGGCACGGCGATACCAGCCGCATGTACTACGTCGGCGAGCCGAGCAAGCAGACGCGCAAACTGGTTGAAACGACCTACGCCGCCATGTGGGCCGGCATCCGCGCGGTGAAGCCGAAAGCGACCCTGGGCGACGTCGGCTTCGCCATCCAGAGCGTCGCCGAGAAAGCCGGCTACAGCGTGGTGCTGGATTACTGCGGCCACGGCATCGGCCAGGTCTACCACGAAGATCCGCAGGTGACCCACTACGGCCGTCCGGGCCAGGGCATGGTGCTCAAGCCGGGCATGCTGTTCACCATCGAACCGATGATCAACGCCGGCAAGGCTGCAACGAAAGAATTGAGCGACGGCTGGACCGTCGAGACGCGCGACAAATCGCTGTCGGCGCAATGGGAACACATGGTGCACGTCACCGAAACCGGCTTCGAGGTATTGACGCTGGCGCCGGGCGAAACCGGTGCCAAGGCCAACATTCCAAACGCGGAGCCGGCCGGCGTCGCGGCGCCTAGCGCAGCGTAAGCTTGAGGGCCGGCTTTTCGCCGTAATCTTCGTAGCGCTCGTTCAGGCCGGCCACGCAATAAGTGATTTCTTCCAGGATGTCCGGCACGGCCGCCTTCATCGCCTCGGCGTCCTGGATGATGATCTCCAGCACCTCGTTCGGCTTGAGCTTGAACTTGCTCATGCTGTCGTCATCGCGCAGATAGCTCAGGCAATCCACCCACGCATCCATCGTATTGCCGTAGCTATCGGGGAAGCCCATCGCGGCCTTGCATTCGGCGTGGAAGCTGTCGAAATCCTTGATCGCCGCGCCGTTCAGTTCTGCGGTAGCCATTATTTTTTCTCCTTGGGATCCGTGACGAAGCCCAATTTTGTTAGTCCATTACTCTGCGCCGCGGCCATCACCTGCGCTACGATTTCGTAGCGGGTGTCCTTGTCGGCACGCAGTTGCAATTCCGGTTGCGGGTCCAGCTTCGCCGCTTCGACCAGGCGCGCTTCCAGCGCGTCCTTTTCCACCGGATCGTTATTCCAGAAAATCCTGCCCTTGCCGTCGATCGACAGCGTGACCGTCGCGGCGGGTGCCGTTTGCGCAGCGGGCGCTTGCGCCTTCGGCAGTTCCAGCTGCACCGAGCCGGTGAACATCGGCGCGGCCAGAATGAAAATCACCAGCAGCACCAGCATCACATCGACCATCGGCGTGACATTGATGTCCGCCATCGGGCCGGGATTGCGATGGTGATTGAATGCGCCGAAAGCCATGTTATTTGGTCAGGTAGGCGTGCAGGTCGTGGGCGAAAGCATCCAGCTCGGCCAGGGTCAGCCGGTTGACGCGGTTGAATCCGTTATACGCCAATACGGCGGGAATCGCCACCGTCAGGCCAATCGCGGTCATCACCAGCGCCTCGCCCACCGGGCCGGCCACCTTGTCGATCTGCACCGTGCCGTGCGAAGACACATTGGCCAGCGCATGGTAGATGCCCCACACCGTGCCAAGCAGGCCGACAAACGGCGCGGTGGCACCGATGGAAGCCAGCAGCGTCAAGCCGCTTTCGAGACGGTTGGTGGAAGTCTGGATTGCCGCGCGCAACACGCGCGTGGCTTGCGCCGAGCGGTCCATCTCGCCGCCCAGCGAAGGGCGCGCGGCAGCGGACAATTGCGCCGCGCCTTGCTGCGCCAGCGGCAGGAAAATCTTTTCGGCGTCGGCCAGCGCCAGCGCATTCACGCCATCCTGCATGCTGGGCGCGTCCCAGAACGCCTGCACCGCCGGCGCGCTGCGGCGGATGCGCCACGACGCATAGGCCTTGGCCAGGATGAAGAACCAGCTTACCAGCGACATCGCCAGCAGCACAAACGCCACCGCATGGCTGATGGCGTCACCCTGCTCCCAGAAGCGGCCCAGGGTGAATTGGCTGGCGGCGGGATTCATTTGTCTTTCAGGCCCAGCACATCGTACATATCGAACAGGCCGGTCGGCTTGTCGGCCAGGAAGCGGCAGGCGCGGATGGCGCCATGGGCGTAGGTCACGCGGCTGCTGGACTTGTGGCTGATCTCGATGCGCTCGCCGATGCCGGCAAACAGCACCGTGTGGTCGCCAACGATGTCGCCGCCGCGGATGGTGGCAAAGCCGATCGACGATGGATCGCGCTCACCGGTCACGCCTTCGCGCGCGAATACACCGTGTTCTTTCAGGTCGCGGCCCAGCGCATCGGCAATCACCTCGCCCATTTTCAGCGCGGTGCCGGACGGGGCATCGACCTTGAAGCGGTGGTGCGCTTCGATGATTTCGATATCGTAGCCGGTCGACAGCGCCTTGGCCGCCTGCTCCAGCAGCTTCATGGTGACGTTGACGCCGACCGAGAAGTTAGGCGAGAACACGATGGCGGTTTTCTTCGCCGCTTCGGCAATCGCGGCCTTGCCCGCATCGTCGAAACCGGTGGTGCCGATCACCAGCTTGATGCCATGCTCGGCGCAGTATTTCAAGTGCTCGATAGTCGCTTCCGGACGGGTGAAGTCGATCAGGAACTGCGCGCCGGCCAGACCTTTGCTGAACTCCGACTCCACCGGCACCCCGGCCGGCTTGCCGAGGAAGGCGGCGGCGTCGCCCTGCTCCGAGCCGGGACGGTCCAGCGCGCCGGACAGGCGGGCGTCACCGGCGTTCTGCACGGCTTCGATCAGGATGCGGCCCATGCGGCCGCCGGCGCCGGCGATGGCGATATTCATTTGGGTCATGCAGGATTCCTTGTTATTTCTTGTCGTTGCTGATCGTCACACCCACCGGCGAGGCGGCCGCCGGGTTGTCGCTGCCGGCCGGCAGCGGCGCGGAGGGCGCCGGCTTGGCCAGTGCCGCATCGATGGCCGCCTGCTTCTTGGCGTTTGGCGCCGGGCCGGCGATGCGGGCGATGTATTCTTTTTCGGTCGGCAGGTTGCCGCCTTCCCAGCGCTCCACCTTGCCGTCCTTGTCGAAGAACACGATCACGCGGCTGGTGGTGATTTCGCCGTTGCCCTTGGCCAGGCGGAAAGCGTAGTCCCAGCGGTTGCCGTGGAACGGATCGGTCAACAGCGCGGTGCCGAAGATAAAGCGCACCTGGTCCTGGGTCATGCCCACTTTCAGCTGCGACAGCATTTCTTCCGAGACGAAGTTGCCCTGCTGGATGTCCGGACGATACGGCGAGAAGAACCACATGAAACGTTGCAGCCTGGTAATAGTGGTGGTCTGCGCGCCCTTGCTGGCGTCCAGCGTCGGCTCAGTGTCTTTCACCTCGGTCGATTTCTCGCCCAGCGTGGTTTTGGTCGCGCAGCCGCCCAGCGCCAGCGCCAGCGCCACGCACACGGTGGCGGCGACAGGAGTAAAACGGTGCAACAAAGACTGCGAAAAAGCCTGGGTGACGCGCATAAATGTCCTCAATCTGGTCGAGCGGAAGTGCCGAAAAACGCTATATCATAAAGCACCCGGCACGGGACGGGGCAAATCTTTGTAACCGGATTAGTCGGAGTACGGTAAACTACCGGCTAGCTATCGCCAACCAATCTACGAGTCTCGACCATGGGTAACAATCCGACCGATCTGAAGGCCAGCGGCCTGAAAGCCACTCTGCCACGCATCAAAATCCTGGAGATCTTCCAGAACAGCGAAGTGCGCCATCTGACCGCCGAGGACGTGTACAAGATCCTGCTGGCGGACAATATGGATGTGGGCCTCGCCACCGTCTACCGCGTGCTGACCCAGTTCGAGCAAGCCGGCCTGCTCAACCGCAACCACTTCGAAACCGGCAAGGCCATCTTCGAGCTGAACGCGGGCTCGCACCACGACCACCTGGTGTGCGTCGATTGCGGCCGCGTGGAAGAGTTCTACGACGAATCGATTGAACAGCGCCAGCACGCCATCGCCGAAGAACGCGGCTTCAAGATTGCCGAGCACGCGCTGGCGATCTACGGCAACTGCACCAAAACCGCCTGCCCGCACCGCCCGTAAATTCGGGGTCTGAGCCGACAATCGGACATTTCGCGCGCGAAATGTCCGATTGTCGGCTCAGACCCCGAATTTAGTTATGCGTCAGCGCGTTGGAGAGCAATTTCGCGGTGATGTCGACGATCGGTATCACCCGCTCATACGCCATCCGCGTCGGGCCGATCACCCCCAGCGTGCCGACGATCTTGCCATTGGCCGTGTACGGCGCAGTCACCACGCTCATCTCATCCATCGGCACCAGGCTCGATTCCCCGCCGATATAAATCTGCACCCCGCTGGCCTTGGCCGACACATCCAGCAACTGCATCAGGCCGGTCTTCTGCTCGAACATATCGAACATCTGCCGCAGCGAACTCATATTCGACGACAGATCGCTGACCGACAGCAGGTTGCGCTCGCCGGCGATCACCATATTGTCCGAGTCGTCGGCCATGGCCTCGCTGCCCGCTTCCACCGCCACCTGCATCAGCCGGCCCATGTCGTCGCGCAGCTGGCGCAGCTCGGTTTGCAGGCGCGCATGCACCTCGTCAAACGCCAGCCCGCCGTAATTCTGGTTGATGTAGTTGGCCGATTGCACCAGCTGGGCCGGGCTGTAATCGACATCGGTCAGCAGCAGGCGGTTTTGCACATCGCCGTTCGGCGCCACGATCACCAGCAGGATGCGCTTTTCGCCCAGGCGCAGGAACTCGATCTGCTGGAACACCGACTCGCGGCGCGGGCTCAGCACCACGCCGGCAAACTGCGACAGCGAGGACAGCATCTGCGCCGCATTGGTAATCATCTTCTGCGGCTGCGGCGATTGCAGGCGCATTTGCGCGCCCACGGCCTGCTCGTCCAGCTGCTGCACGGTCAGCAAGGTATCGACAAAGATACGGTAGCCGCGCGGCGTCGGCACCCGGCCGGCCGAGGTGTGCGGGCTGGCCACATAGCCCAGCTCTTCCAGGTCGGCCATGATGTTGCGGATGGTGGCCGGCGACAGGTCCAGCCCGGAAATCTTGGAAAGCGCACGCGACCCCACCGGCTGGCCGTCCGCGATATAGCGTTCCACCAGGGCCTTGAGCAGCGTTTGTGCGCGATTGTCGAGTTGCATACTAATTACCGGTATCGAAGTTCTGCTTACTATTATGCACGGCTATGCGGCATCTGCCCACGTATCCAGGCCAGCAGCTCATCAAACGTGGCGCAAATGGCATCGGGCGTGACGCCCGCCTCCAGGTGCGCGGTGCTGCCGTGGCGGTTCATCCAGACCGCGCGCAGACCGGCCGCCTGCGCGCCCTGCACGTCCAGCCGCAGATCGTCGCCGACATACACCGCGTCCTGCGGCGCCACGCCCATGGCCGCGCAGGCGGCGTGGAAAATGCCCGGGTCCGGCTTGGCGCGGCCAAACCGCGAGGACGACAGCGCATACTCGAAATGGTGGTCCATGCCGATCACTTCAAGATCCGCATTACCGTTGGTGATCACCCCCAGCCGCAGCATGCCTTGCAGCAGCGGCAACACCGGCAGCACGTCGGCATAGGGCACCACCAGATTGCGCTGCACGGCAAAGTGCTGCATCGAGCCTTCGATATGGGCCGGGTCCTCGCCCAGCTCGGCAAACACCTCGGCCAGCGCCTCGCGCCGCAACTGATACAGGTCGGAAATCAGCTCCGGCCGGCGCTCCAGCAGCGCCATGCGGCGCACCCGCAGCTCGGCCACGCTGAACGCCTGCGCCACCCTGGGTGCGCGCTCGGCCAGCCAGGCATGCCAGCTTTCCTCGGCGGCGGCGATCACCGGGCCGATCGGCCAAAGGGTGTCGTCAAGATCAAACAGCAGGGCTAAGGGATGGCGTGCAGTCATGGTGATGTAGGCAAATAAACACCATGGTAACATCAGGATTATCCTGCTGGAGATCCCGTGCTGTTACCCATCCTGAAACGCCTGGCCCCGGCCATGCTGCTGGCCCTGGCCGGCTGCGCCGCCACCAATCCGCTGCCGCCGCCCGACTTTACCTCCTACGTGGTGCTGGGCGAATACGGCGCCGCCGTGGCCCGCGTGCTGATCGACGCCCCCGCCTGCCCCAACATCGAGCTCAACCAGCGCAGCCAGCCCATGGCGCTGCGCGCGCCGGCCCAGACCATCGCGCTGCGCAGCACGCCGTCGGCCCCGGCCGATTCCAAGCCGGCCGAATTTCCGCTGCTGACCTGCGAAGCCACGCTGCCGGCCGGCACCGCCAGCGCCACCGTGCTGGGCCGCAAACTGCCGCTGCCAAAAGCCGAGCCGACCCGCATCGTGGTGATCGGCGATACCGGTTGCCGCCTGCAGAAGAGCAGCAACAGCTGGCAAGCCTGCAACGACAGCGAACAATACCCGTTTGCCACCGCGGCCGCCCAGGCCGCCGCCTGGAAGCCGGACCTGGTGATCCACGTCGGCGACTACCACTACCGCGAAAACGCTTGCCCCGAAGGCAACGCCGGTTGCGCCGGCAGCCCGTGGGGCTATGGCTGGGATGCCTGGGATGACGATTTCTTCGCGCCCGGCGCCAAACTGCTGGATGCCGCGCCGTGGATCATGGCGCGCGGCAATCACGAAAACTGCCTGCGCGGCGGCCAGGGCTACTGGCGCTTCCTCGATCCGCGTCCGCTGCTCAAGGGCCGCGACTGCAACGCGGCGGCCGATGACAACACCGGCAACTACAGCGATCCCTACGCCGTGCCGATCGGCCAGTCCACCCAGCTGCTGGTGATGGACACCGCCAACACCACCTGGAAAGGCCTGAAGCCGGGCGACGTCGGCTACGACAAATACCGCGACCTGTACCGCAAGCTGGACGCCCTGTCGCAGCAGGCGGCGCGCAATATCGGCATCCTGCACCACCCGCTGCTGGGCATGGGCGCCGACCGCAAGCCGGATGGCAGCATCGTGCTGCTGCCGGGCGACGCCGGCCTGCAAGCCAGCTTCGGCTCGCTCAATCCGCTGCTGTTCCCGCCGGCGGTGCAAGCGCTGCTGTCCGGCCATGTCCACCTGTGGGAGCAGGCCAGCTTTGCCAGCCCGCATCCGAGCCAGTTCATCGCCGGCTTTGCCGGCACCTCCGAAGATATCGTGCCGCTGCCGGCGCAACTGCCGCCGGGCGCGGCGCCGGCGCCGGGCGCGCTGGTCGAACATTTCAGCTCCTGGGTGGACGGCTTCGGCTTCATGACCATGGAACGCCGCGGCGCCGACCGATGGGAAATCGAAGTGCATGATTTACAAGGAAAAGTCCGCAACCGCTGCCATCTGGACGGGCGCCGCTCGACTTGCGAGGTGGCGCAAGTGAAGTAAGCCGGCGTCACACGCTGTTACATCCATTTCCGCAGGCAAGGTTACCAAATGCACTAAAATACCGCCCACAAGTGTAATATGCTGCCTCCCGTGCGTGCTGCCGGGCCCTATTCGTTTTGGAGAGAGAGTTTTTATATGAAAAGTTCGTATCTGCGTGCGGGCCTTGCCCTGCTGTGTGGTGTCATTCTGAGCGCCTGCGGCGGCAATAACGGCAGCCTGTCGCTGTCCGGCTCGATTCTCAACAAGGGCGTGCCGAAGGCTGGCCTGGTGCTGGTCAACAAAGGCAACGGTGAGCGGCTCCCCATCGAGACCGGCTCCACCTCCTTCCTCTTCACCAAGCTGCTAAGCACGGACGAACAGTTTGACGTGGAAATCGAAACGCAACCGACCGGCGCCAAATGCGACATCGCCAACAACAAGGCCAAGGCCAGCGTCTACACTGTGTACACCGTGGCGGTGACCTGCACCGCCAACCTTCAAACCCTGGGCGGCACCGTCAAGGGCCTCACCGGCAAAGGCCTGGTGCTGGCCAACGGCCCCGACCTGGTCCCGGTAGACCCGGCCGCCACCGCCGGCGCCGATGTCACCTTCACATTCCCAGTCAAGGTATCGGACGGTTCGCCGTACGGCGCCACCGTGCTGACCCAGCCGGCTGGTCAGACATGCGCCTTCGACCCAAGCAACAATCCGGGCACCATGCCGAGCGGCGACCAGCTGGGCCTGACTGTCAACTGCGCCAACAACTAAGCTGCGAGCGTTCTACACTTTGGAGAAATACATGAAATTTTCGTTTGTACGCGCCGCAGCGGCGCTGACCGCGGCGGCCTCGGTGGCCGCGCTGGCCGGTTGCGGCGGCACGACCCAATATCCTGTGCAAGGCGTGATCACCAACGCGGCCGGCAATATCGTCAACCTGGCCAATAGCGGCCTGGTACTGGCCAACGGCAGCGACCAGGTGACCGTGCCGGTGGGTGCCTCCAGTTTTGTCTTCCCCAAGCAAATCGGCTACGGCACCGACTACAATATCACCGTGTTGAAACAGCCTGCGCACATGACCTGTGGCGTCACCGGCGGTTCCGGCTCGGCTGGCCATACGATTAGCATCCAGGCAGCAGTCACCTGCGTGCAAAACGAATACACCCTGAGCGGCCAGTTCACTGGCATCACCGTCGCTGCCGACGGCACCACCGCCCGTACCGTGACTCTGCTGAACGGTTCGACCAGCGCGGTCGTTCTGAGCAGCGCCAACGCCACCAACGGCGCCGGCGACTTCACCTTCAGCGCCACCGTGGCGGACGGCACGGCTTACGGTGTCACCGTGGTTCCGCCAACCAACGGCCTGAGCTGCACCATCGCCAACGGCACCGGCGTCATGCACGAAGCCCCGGTCAGCAACCTGCTGGTGACCTGCGTACCGCAATAAGGATGGGGGAGGAGATATTCAGTATCAAAATGATTGATATTGGGAAAATAAAGTGGATCAATATGCTGTAACGCAGCATACTGCACTTGTCTCCTCCACTTCTTGCAAAGGAAATGGATTTAGCCCGCTAGCTTAGCGGGCTTTTTTTTTACTTGTGCAGATTGGCGAGGGCGACGTACTGGGCCAGGCCGACGGCTTCCGGGCGGTCGGTCGGGTTGATGTCGGCGGCGACGATCTGTTCTTCGGTAAACATCCCGGCCAGGCAGTTGCGGATCACTTTGCGGCGCTGTGAGAAGGCTTTCTGCACCACCGCTTCCAGTTTCTCGCCGTCGCACGGCAGCGGCTGGGCGATCGGAATCATGCGCACGATGGCCGAATCCACCCTCGGCGGCGGATCGAACGCTTCCGGCGGCACCACGAACAGCAGCGACATGTCATAACGCCATTGCAACATCACCGACAGCCGGCCATACACCTTGCTGCCCGGCTCGGCCACCATGCGCTCCACCACCTCTTTTTGCAGCATGAAGTGCTGGTCCTTCACCAGCGGCGCAAAGCTCGCCAGATGGAACAGCAGCGGACTGGAGATGTTGTACGGCAGGTTGCCGACGATGCGCAGCTTTTGCCCTTCCGGCACCGGAATGCTGGCGAAATCGAATTTCAGGGCATCGCCCGAATGGACGGTGAGTTTCTCGCGCGGGTAGGCTTTTTCCAGCCGCGCCACCAGATCGCGGTCCAGCTCGACCACGTGCATGTGCTTGAGCGTGCGCAGCAGCTGATCGGTCATGGCGGCCAGGCCGGGGCCGATTTCCACCATGGTATCGTCCGGCGCCGGATTGATCGACTCGGTGATGCTGCCCAGCACGTGCTGGTCATGCAGGAAGTTTTGGCCGAAGCGTTTGCGGGCTACGTGTTGTTTCATTTTTTATTGTCCAAAGAATGATTTGCCATGGTCAGCGCGGCGCTGATGGCCTGCTCCATGCTGCCGCAGTCGGCCTTGCCCAGGCCTTGCGCGGCCAGGTCCAGCGCCGTGCCATGGTCTACCGACGTGCGGATCAGCGGCAAGCCGAGCGTGATGTTGACGCCATTTCCGAAAGTCGCGTATTTCAGTACCGGCAGGCCCTGGTCGTGGTACATCGCCAAAACACAGTCGGCATCCCGCAGATACTTGGGCTGGAACAAGGTGTCGGCCGGGTATGGGCCGCGCGCATCGATGCCACGCGCTTGCGCCGCCGCGATGGCCGGGGTGATGGTGTCGATTTCCTCGCGCCCCAGATAACCGCCCTCGCCCGCATGCGGGTTGAGGCCGCACACCAGAATGCGCGGCGCGGCGATGCCGAACTTGTCGCGCAGGTCGGCGTGGAGGATGTCCAGCACCTGCGCCAGGCCATCGCGCGTGATCGCGGCCGCCACGTCCTGCAGCGGCAGGTGGGTGGTGGCCAGCGCCACGCGCAGCTGCTCGCCGGAACCGGCCTGCGGCCCGGCCAGCATCATCACCACCTGCGGCGTGCCGGTCTTTTCGGCAAAGTATTCGGTATGGCCGGAGAACTTCACGCCGGCGTCGTTGATGGTGCTCTTTTGCAGCGGCGCGGTGACCACGGCTTCGAACCAGCCGGCCTGCACGCCCTCGATGGCGGCATCCAGCGTGGCCAGCACGGCGCGGCCGTTTTCCTTGTCCAGCTTGCCGGGCACGACGTGCGCGTCCAGCGGCACATCGATCACGCTGATGCGGTCCGGGCCGAAATGCGGCAGGCCGCCATTGCGCACCGCCATCAGCGACAGCGCGGACACTTTGATGCCGGGATCGATATCGTTGGCCGTCATGGCCAGGAAGGCGGCGTCGCCCAGCAGCACGCAATTGACTTCGTGCCGCCGCGCCCACGCCGCGCGCAGGGAAATTTCCGGGCCGATGCCGGCCGGCTCGCCGACCGTCACGGCAATGGCGGGGCGCACTCCCGGGCGCCGTTTGGATGAAGTGGCGCTCATCGTGCTCCCCTTTCTGTGTTACTTGTTGGCGGCGTTGGCGACTTTGTCGTCTTCGTTGCGGTACTCGACGTACGCGCGGTCGCGGACTTCACGCTGCCAGCTTTCGGTGGCTTCTTCCAGCTTGCGGTCGCGCAGCGCCTGACGGGCATTGTTGCGCTCGCGCTCTTTCGACAAGTCGTCGGTCTTGCGCTCCAATACTTCGATCAGGTGCAGGCCGAAGCTGGTTTCCACCGGCTGGCTGACTTCGCCGATTTTCAGATTGTTCATGGCCGCTTCGAATTCCGGCATGACGTCGCCAGGATACAGCCAGCCCAGATCGCCGCCCTTGGAAGCCGAACCGTCGTTCGACACCAGGCGCGCCAGGTCTTCAAACTTGGCGGCGCCGTTGTCCAGGCGCTCTTTCAGCTCCAGCAGCTTGCGCTTGGCGTCGGCCGCGCTCATGGTCGGCGTCACCTTGATCAGGATGTGGCGGGCGTGGGTCTGCTGCACCGAAGCCACGGCTTGCGCCTCGGCCAGGCTGCGGCGGTCCACCGCCTTCAGAATGTGGAAGGCGCCGGTGCTCTTGATGATCGGCGTGACCTGGCCCGGTTTCAGCTTGCTCAACGCTTCGGCGAAGATCGGCGGCAGGCGCTCAGGCTGGCGCCAGCCCACCGCACCGCCATTCAGCGCATCGCTGGCGTCCGAGTAGGTGCCGGCCATCTTGGCGAAGTCGGCGCCGGTGCGCAGCTGGCGCATCACTTCTTCCGCGCGGGCGCGGCGCTGGGCGATCACTTCGGCCGTGGCGTTGTCCGGAATGCGGATCATGATCTGCGAGATATTGATTTCGAACTGCTCGGCGGCGGCGGCCTTTTCGGCAGCCACGAAGCTGTCCACCTCGGCGTCGGAAATCTGGATCTTGGCGTCCACCTCATGCTCGCGCAGGCGCTGCATGATGATCTCTTCGCGTATCTCTTCGCGGAACGAGGCGTAAGGCGTGCCGTCTTTTTCCATCTGGTCGCGCAACTGCTGCACGTTCATCTTCTGCGCTTCGGCGATGCGCTGGATAGCGCGGTCCAATTGCAGGTCGTCCACACGAACGCCGTATTCCTTGGCCATTTGCAGCTGCGAACGCTCGACAATCATGCGCTCCAGCAGCTGGCGGCGCAGGTCGGCGGGGGACGGCATCTGCACGTTTTGCGCCTTCATGCGGGCGGTCACGGACTTGATGCGGTTGGCCAGCTCGCGCTGGGTGATGACGTCGTCGTTGACCACCACCACGATGGAATCGATGGCCACATTGCCCGATTCGCCCGGCGGGACGAAGCCAGCGGCGTTTTTCTTGGCGGCGGCAGGCGCGGCCGGTGCGGCAGCGGCAGGCGCGGCGGCGACAGGAGCAGCGGCCGGCGCAGGCTCAGCTTTCTTCTTCGACGAGAACAGGCTACAACCGCTGAGCGCGGCCGTGCACAACAGGACTGCGAGGAGTTTCATCTGATACTTACTGGCATTACGCATGTTAGAACGCTCAAAGGTGTAAAAAAGTCAAAAAGCGCCGCGGCATTTTTTGCGCGGCGGACGCCAAGTGTACATCAGGAGTTAGCGGGTATAGCCCTCATTCAGGCGCTGATAGCCGGGAATACTGCTCTTCATCGCTTCCAGCGGGCTGCCCACGCCAAGGTGCGACAGGCCGTTCAGCTCCAGCTGGAAGAAGATCTGGGTCGAGGCCTTGGTCGAGGTGGTCACGAAGCGCTGGGCGCCGGTGCGGAACACCCAGCAATCGGCGTTGTACTCAAGACCGACCAGGCTTTCCAGGATTTTCTTGTCCTGCACCGAATAGCTGATGCGGCCCACGCCATACCAGCGCTGGAAGATCGGCCACTGGCTCGACAGCTCGATATTCTTGAAGCTGTCGCGCAGGTAGCGGTAGCCCAGGTTCAGCACCTTCTTCGCGCCGGGAACCCACTGCGCGGTATAGCTTTCCGACACGATGCGGCTCTGGCTCGGGTTGTACTGCACGGCACTGTCGAAAGTCCAGGTTTCCGAGATGCGGCCGGTGGCGGCCAGCAGGATGTCGGAGTGGGCGTCCACCACCGGCGCATTCGAGGCCAGCTGCACTTTCTGATCACGGAAGTAGAAGCGCTGGCCAAACGCCAGGCGCAGCGCCTCGGCGCCGTTGGCGTCGAGGAAGCGCGAGGTCAGCGCCGCGGTCAGCTGGTTGGCGTCGCCGATGCGGTCCGAACCGACGAAGCGGTTTTCGCTGAAGATCTGGCTGAAGTTGAAAGTGGCCGCATCGGTGTCGAAGGTCGGGAACTTGGTCTGGTCGCGGTATGGCGTGTTCACGTAGAACAGGCGCGGCTCCAGCGTCTGCGTCATCTCCTTGCCGCCAAACTTGACGTCGCGCTCGAAGATCAGGCCCGAGTCCAGCGAGAAGGTCGGCACCGTGCGCGACAGGTTTTCCGCCCGCTGTGTACCGAAGGTATCGAGCTGGTAACTGGCCATGTTGACCATGACTTTCGGCGTGATGAAGTAGCTCGGCCCGATGATCGGGTAGCTCACTTGCGGAATCGCCACCAGGCGCGTGCCGTTGATCAGGGTCGGGTGGTAAAAGCGGGTCAGCTCGGAGTCGAAGGCCCAGTCGAAGCCGCCGGCCACGTCGTATTGCGCGGCATGCAGATTGACCGCCGGCAGGCGGTCGTACGGGCGCGTCACCGTCAGCGATGGATCGACCGCCGATTCCGGATCCTGCAGCACCTGGTACTTTTGCACGCGCGCGGTCAGGGTCCAGAAGTCGCCATGGTAGTCGGTGCGCAGTTCGCGCAGCAGCTGGCGCTCGGTCGAGCTGGACACGGTCTTGGAGAAATCGTTCGGATAGTTGTTATCCGAGGCGGCGCGGAAGTTCCAGCTGTATTCCCAGTCCTTGCTCAGGTCCTGGGTGTGGGAGGAACGTATCATCCAGCGGTCGCTCTTCACGTCCGGATTGGCCTTGGCGTACTCGCGGTCGTGCGGCAGGTACTCAAGGTAGGTTTCGCCGTGATAGAAGCCGCTTTCCGTCTCGCCCAGATAACGGCCCAGCGCGCCCATCTGGATGCCGCGGTTGGCAATGATTTTCGGGTACACCGTCAAATCGCGATTCGGCGCGATGTTGAAGTAGTAAGGCACCACCAGCTCGGCGCCGTTCTTGGAGCCGAAGCCCGGCGTCGGCGACAGCCAGCCGGAGCGGCGCGCACCCGACAGCGAGAACGACAGCGCCGGCGTGCCGATGATGGGCACGTCTTTGAAATAAATCAGCGTCTTGCCGGCGGTGCCGACGTCGCGGCCGGAATCGAGGTTCAGCGTATCGGAACGCAGATACCAGTCCGGATCGGCGCTCTGGCAAGTGCTGTAGGTGCCGTTGATTACCACCGCCTCATCTTCGTTGATGAAGTTGAGGCGCTCGGCCTTGCCGCGCGCGTGGTTGGCTTCCAGCTGATAGGTCGGGTTGAGCATATAGCCCTTGCCGGTATCCATGTTCAGCTTGAGTTCATCGCCGGTGAAATAGTCGCCGAAGCGCCAGATTTTCACATTGCCCTTGGCTTCGACCTCATCCTCCACCTGGCGGTAACAGGCGGTATCGGCCTTGACCTTGGTCTTGTCCTTGATGATTTCCGCGTCGCGCTCCAGATTCAGCTCGCGCTCGGGGCGGCCGCTGATATCCTCGGCCATGACGGTGGTAACGGCATTCTTGTCTTCCACGCGCGGCGCGCGCTGCTTGGGCGGCGCACTTTGGGCATAGGCGAACGAAGGCAGCGCCGTAACGGTGAAGATAGCGGACAGGGCATACGCCAAGCGCTGCGGTTTGGGCATGCGACTCATGAAAAGAAGGAACCAGGCACCATGAAAGGCGATTTTTTGATTTGAATCCCTTATTATATGGGAATTGTCACCTGACGCCGGTTTCCTCGGCACGCATCAATGTCTTTATTACAGAATTTAACTTCCGATACACGTCTGGAACTGCTGGTCACCTGGCTGCGCCGCCTGAATGTCGTCGACGTCGACAGCATTCGTCCGGCTTCGGCCGACGCCAGCTTCCGCCGCTATTTCCGCCTCGATGTCTTGCCAGAACAGCAAGCCGCGCTGGGCCATACCCTGATCGCCATGGATGCGCCGCCCGAGCGCGAAAATGTGCTGGGCTTTGTTAAAGTTGACGAAATGCTCACACATGCCGGCGTCACCGTACCGCGCATCATCGCCACCGATTACGAAGCCGGCCTGATGCTGCTGTCCGATCTGGGCACCACCACCTACCTGTCGGCGCTGAACCACGACAACGCCTCGACCATGTACGCCGAAGCGCTGGAAGCGCTGGTGAAATTCCAGCTGACCAGCCGTCCCGACGTGCTGCCGGAATACGACCGCGCCTTCCTGCTGCGCGAGATGAACCTGTTCCCCGAGTGGTACATCGGCCAGCACCTGAAAGCCACCCTGACCGACAAGCAGGCGGCCGAGCTGCAGGGCGTGTTCGACGCCATCCTGGCCAACGTCACCGCCCAGGCACAAGTGTATGTGCACCGCGATTTCCACTCGCGCAACCTGATGGTGGTCGATGCGGGCAATCCGGGCGTGCTGGACTTCCAGGACGCGCTGTACGGCCCGATGACCTACGACCTCGCCTCGCTGCTGCGCGACGCCTATGTGTCGTGGGATGAAGAATTGGTGCTGGACTGGGCCATCCGCTACTGGCAGCACGCCAAGTCGCTGGGCCTGCCGGTCAACGCCGACATCGACGCCTTCTACAAGGACTTCGAATACATGGCGCTGCAGCGCCACCTGAAAATCCTCGGCCTGTTCTGCCGCCTGAACTACCGCGACGGCAAGGCGCAGTATCTGGAGGATCTGCCGACCGTGATGGAATACGTGCGCAAGACCGCCGGCCGCTACAAGGATCTGAAACCGCTGATCAAGCTGCTGGACCTGCTGGAAGACCGCCAGCCGCAAGTCGGCTACACCTTCTGAGGACCGGCGCATGAAAGCGATGATCTTCGCCGCCGGTCGCGGCGAGCGCATGCGTCCCCTGACCGACACCACGCCCAAGCCGCTGCTCAAGGTGCGTGGCCGGCCGCTGATCGTGTGGCACATCCTGAACCTGGTGAAGGCTGGGATCACGGAAATCGTCATCAACCACGCGCATCTGGGCGAGCAGATCGAGGCGGCGCTGGGCGACGGCAGCCAGTTCGGCGCCAGGCTGCTGTACTCGCACGAAGAGACGGCGCTGGAGACGGCGGGCGGCATCGCGCAAGCGCGCCACCTGCTGGGCGAGGAACCGTTCGTGGCCATCTCCGGCGACATCTACGTGCCCTACTTCGATTTCGAGCAGGTGAAGGACGTCTTGCACGACAAGGATATGTGGGGCACCCCCTACCCGGCCGACAAGCGCGACATCTGCTGGCTGTACATGGTGCCGAATCCCGACTGGCATCCGGAAGGCGATTTCGGCATGACCATGTATTCGCTGACCAACGACGGTTCGCCGAAGTGGACCTTCGGGAACATCGGCGTGTACCGCATGGAGATGTTCGACCGCATCGCCGCCGGCGAATATGCCAAGCTTGGCCCGCTGCTCCGCGAATATGCGGACAAGAAGCAGGTCGGCGGCGAAGTGTACGAAGGCGAATGGCACAACGTCGGCACCGTTCAGCAGCTCGATCTGCTGAACGCGCCGCTGGCAGCGCTGGCGCCGGCCGGCAAGGGCGTTCAGTGATGAGCGCCCACTCGGCCCGCCGCGCGCGCCTGCTGGCGCAAATGCAACCCGGCGCGGTCGCCGTGCTGCCGACCGCACCTGAAGTCGCGCGCAACAGCGACAGCGACTATCCCTACCGCCACGACAGCTACTTCTACTACCTGACCGGCTTCACCGAGCCGGAAGCGGTAGTAGTGCTGGTGGCCGCGCATGGCGAAACTCCCGCACGCAGCATCCTGTTCTGCCGCCAGAAAAACCTCGACCGCGAAATCTGGGACGGCTACCGCTACGGCCCGGACGCCGCGCGCTACGCCTTCGGCTTCGACGAAGCCCATGCCATCGAAACGCTGGACGAACAAATGGCCATGCTGCTGTCCAATGCGCCTGCGCTGTACTACCCGCTGGGCGGCAAGCTCGATGCGCGCGTGGCCGAATGGCTATCCGCCGTGCGCGCCAAGGCGCGCACCGGCGTCACGCCGCCCGCGTCGACGGTCGACCTGCTGCCGCTGCTGGACGAAATGCGCCTGCTGAAAGACGACAGCGAACAAGCCATCATGCGGCGCGCCGCCGACATCTCGGCGCAAGCCCACATCCGCGCCATGCGCGCCGCCCGCGCCGGCGTCTACGAATACGAACTGGAAGCCGAACTACTGTACGAATTCCGCCGCAATGGCGCACAAGCGCCAGCCTACACCTCCATCGTCGCGGCGGGCGCCAATGCCTGCGTGCTGCACTACAGCGCCAACAACGCGCAAACACGCGACGGCGATCTGGTGTTGATCGATGCCGGCTGCGAGCTGGATGGCTACGCATCCGACATCACGCGCACCTTCCCGGTCAACGGCAAATTCAGCGAACCGCAAAAGCGCCTGTATCAACTGGTGCTGGATGCGCAAACGGCCGCACTGAAAGCCATCGCCCCCGGACTGCCCTACTCCGGCGCACACGAAGCGGCGGTGAAAGTACTGGCGCAAGGCATGCTGGACTTCGGCCTGCTGCAAGGCACGCTGGACGACGTCATTACCAACAAAACCTATCTGCAGTTCTACATGCACGGCACCGGCCACTGGCTGGGCATGGACGTGCACGACGTCGGCCAGTACCGCGACGTGACGCAGGCCGACAAGCCATCGCGCGCTTTGAAGCCGGGCATGGTGGTGACAGTGGAACCGGGCATCTACGTGCGACCGGCGGAAGGCGTGCCCGAGGAATACTGGAACATCGGCATCCGCATCGAAGACGACGTGCTGGTGACGGCCGACGGCTACACCATCCTGAGCGCCAAGGCGCCCAAGACCGTGGCCGAGATTGAAGCATTGATGCAGCATGACTGAACTGGATTACGACATCGCCATCTGCGGCGCGGGACCGGCCGGCATGGCGCTGGCGGCGCTGCTGGTCAGGCGCGGCGTGCCGGCGCGCCGCATCGCCCTGATCGACGCCAAAACGCTGGAACAAGCCAGCAAAGACCCGCGCTCTCTGGCGCTGTCGTGGGGCAGCCGGCAGATACTGGAACAAATCGGCGCCTGGCCCGCAGCGGCTACCGCCATCGAACAAATCCACGTCTCGCGCCGCGGCCAGTTCGGCCGCAGCCTGATCGACCGCAAGGACTACGACCTGCCGGCGCTGGGCTACGTCAGCCGCTACGGCAACCTGGTCACCGCACTGGGCGCCGTATGCGAGCGGGCCGGCATCGCCTCGCTGCGCCCGGCCCGCGTGGTGGCGCTGGACGAAGACGACGGCGCAGTCACGCTGACCATCGATGCCGACGGCACGCCGCAGATGCTGCGCGCCGCCATTGTCGTGCAAGCGGAGGGCGGCCTGTTCAACGAACAGCAAACCCGCGCCACCAATCGCGACTACCAGCAAACCGCCATTATCGCGCAAGTGCGCAGCACCACGCCGCCGCCGCATCGCGCTTACGAACGCTTCACCGAACAAGGTCCGCTGGCACTGCTGCCGCAGGATGACGAATACTCGCTGGTCTGGTGCGTGCGTCCCGACACCGCGGCCGAACTGCAAGCGCTCAATGATGCCGACTTCCTGCAAGCGCTGGGCCAGGCCTTCGGCGAACGCGTAGGCAGCTTCACGCGCGTGACGCCGCGCCTCGCCTTCCCGCTGGGATTGAACGCCGACCCACGCAGCACCGCTCGCACCGTCGCCATCGGCAACGCCGCGCAAACGCTGCACCCGGTGGCAGGCCAGGGATTGAATCTCGGTCTGCGCGACGTGACTGTGCTGGCGCGCCTGCTGGCCCAAGGCACCACGCCAACGCAGCTGGCGCAATTCACCGAACAACGCCAGCGCGACCGCAGCACCACCGTGCGCATCACCGACACCATGGCGCGCATCTTCGCCAACGACTCGCCAGCCCAGGCCCTGCTGGGCCTCTCGCTGGCCGCCATCGACATCATCAGCCCCGCCCGCGGCCTGCTGGCGGAACTGATGATGTACGGCCGCCGCTAACCCATGCAGGACGCTCTCACGTTCCTAGGCTTGCCATCAGGCGCCGACACTCGCGAAATCCGCAAAGCCTACGCGCACGCGGTCAAAAAGATCGATCAGGAAAACGATCCAGCTGCCTTCCAGGAGCTGCGCGAAGCCTACGAACAAGCGCTGCGCCTCGACGCTGTAGGCACACCACCGCCCAAGGCAGAAGACCCTTCAGCACAAATCGCGCGCGCGGCGTGGGAGCAATGCCTGAATAATGTCGGCGAAGCGGAAGCGACCGACGTAAAGGCGTGGGAAACCGCAATGCGTCAGGCGCTAGCCGCGGATGCACTCATTAATTTGCACATCCGCAGTATGTTCGAAGCGAACGTAGCAAACACCCTCGCACATCAATGGACACCTGGACATGAGTCTATGTTCACGGCGGCCATCAATGTATTTCAATGGGAGGAAGGTCAGCGAAGATTTGAACAATTCCAGCGGGCCGGCGTTTTTCTCTCGCGCGCAGTTCAGCAACGGTGCCTGTTGCCAGGCCTCCCCCAAGAAGAGCAAGACATACTGCAAGCGGCAATCAACAGGATGCGCGATCCGCGCCGCCCGGATCTGGAAGATATCGACACGCACTTCTTTGCCTTATCGCGACTGGAACAATCATTCCCAACGCTGATGGCCGTTACGCTGGGACACGCCGCTTTTTATCGCTGGCTGAACGCCCGGTCCGATGATTCAGTCTATGCGCTAACCGAGGAAGACGAAGCACTATCGAAAGAAATCGAAGAGTCTCACAAACGGCTGGAGAGACGCTTCTACGTAGGCATACTGATATGGATGTGCCTTGTCGTCCTTATCGTCTATGCCATTGTGAAGCTATCGGAGCAGGTCTATCCTGCCGCCACATAAAAAAAGCCACTGGACATCCAGTGGCTTTCCCCATCCGTAAAACTTACTCCACTGCCTTGACCATATCTTCGATGACCTTCTTGGCGTCGCCGAAGACCATCATGGTATTGGCCTGGTAGAACAGCTCATTGTCCAGGCCCGCGTAGCCAGAGGCCATGGAGCGTTTGTTGACGATGATGCTCTTGGCTTTGTACGCCTCCAGAATCGGCATGCCGGCGATCGGCGATTTCGGGTCCTTGGCGGCCGGGTTGACCACGTCGTTGGCGCCGAGGATCAGCACCACGTCGGTCTGGCCGAACTCGCCGTTGATGTCCTCCATCTCGAACACCTGATCGTACGGCACCTCGGCTTCCGCCAGCAGCACGTTCATGTGGCCCGGCATGCGGCCCGCCACCGGGTGGATCGCGTACTTCACGGTCACGCCCTTGTGGGTCAGCTTTTCCACCAGCTCTTTCAGCGAGTGCTGCGCGCGCGCCACCGCCAGACCGTAGCCCGGCACGATGATCACGCTCTCCGCGTTGGCCATGATGAACGAGGCGTCGTCCGCCGAACCGGATTTGACCGGGCGCTGTTCCTTGGCGCCGCCCGCACCGCCTTCCGCCGGCGCACCGCCAAAGCCACCCAGAATCACGTTGAAGAACGAACGGTTCATCGCCTTGCACATGATGTAGGACAGGATGGCGCCCGACGAACCCACCAGCGAACCGGCAATAATCAGCATCGAGTTATTCAGCGAGAAGCCGATGCCCGCCGCCGCCCAGCCGGAGTAGGAGTTCAGCATCGACACCACCACCGGCATGTCGGCGCCGCCGATCGGGATGATGATGAGCACACCCAGCACGAAGGCAATCGCGGTCATGACGAGGAACGGCGCCCATGCCGGCTCGGTGCCGCCAGCCGCCACAAACACCAGGCCCAGGCCAACCATCACAATCGCCAGGATCAGGTTCAGCATGTGCTGGCCGGCGAAGCTCACCGGCGCGCCCTGGAACAAGCGGAACTTGTATTTGCCCGACAGCTTGCCGAACGCGATCACCGAACCGGAGAACGTAATCGCGCCAACGAACGTACCGATAAACAGCTCGATACGATTCCCGGTCGGCAGCGCTTCGCCAACAGCCGCAATGCCAAACGCGTGCGGTTCCGATACCGCCGCCACCGCGATGCACACGGCAGCGAGACCGATCAGCGAGTGCATCGCCGCCACCAGCTCCGGCATCTTGGTCATCTCGACCTTTTTGGCCAGCACAGCTCCGATGCCGCCGCCAACGATCACGCCCAGCGCCACCAGTGGCAGTCCCATGCCCGCGCCGCCGGCCGACGCTTCCGCGCGCAGCTTGAGGATCAGCGCCACTGTGGTGACGAACGCGATCGCCATGCCGCTCATGCCGAAGGCATTACCCTGGCGCGCCGTGGCCGGCGACGACAAGCCTTTCAACGCCTGAATGAAACACACCGATGCAATCAGATACAGCATCGTCACCAGATTCATGGAGATGAAGTTCATTGCTTATCTCCCTGCTTGGCTTTTGGCTCCTTCTTCTTGAACATCTCCAGCATGCGCTGCGTGACCAAAAAGCCGCCGAACACATTGACGGCGGCCAGCGCCACCGCGACCGTGCCGGCCACCTGCCCGACCACGCCTTCGGTCAGCGAAGCGGCCAGCATGGCGCCAACGATGATGATGGCCGATACCGCATTGGTCACCGCCATCAGCGGCGTATGCAGCGCCGGCGTCACGGTCCAGACCACGTGGTAGCCGACGTAAATCGCAAGAACAAAAATAATCAGATTAATGATGGTGTGGCTGATTTCCATGTCCGTCTCCTTATTTGCGCAGCAGTTCGCCGCCGGTGCACAGCAGCGTGGCCTTGATGATCTCGTCCTCGCGGTCGATCACCAGCTTGTCTTCCTTGTCGATGATGAGCTTGAGGAAGTCCAGCACATTGCGCGCATACAGCGCGGAGGCATCGGCCGCCACATGCGTGGCCAGGTCCGGCTCGCCGACGATATGCACGCCGTGCTTCACCACTGTTTTGTTCAACTCCGACAGCGGGCAGTTGCCGCCCTGCGACACCGCCAGGTCGACGATCACGGAGCCCGGCTTCATGGCCTTCACGGTATCTTCGGAAATCAGCACCGGCGCCGGACGGCCCGGTATCAGCGCGGTGGTGATGATGACGTCGGCCAGCTTGGCGCGTTCGTGCACCAGCTCCGCCTGACGGCGCATCCAGTCGGCCGGCATCGGACGGGCATAGCCGCCCACGCCCTGGGCGATTTCTTTCTCTTCATCGGTCAGGTAAGGCACATCAATGAACTTGGCGCCCAGCGACTCCACCTGCTCCTTCACCGGCGGGCGCACGTCGGACGCCTCGATCACGGCGCCCAGGCGCTTGGCGGTGGCGATGGCCTGCAGACCGGCCACGCCCACGCCCATGATCAGTACACGGGCGGCCTTCACCGTGCCGGCCGCCGTCATCAGCATCGGCATGAAGCGCTGGTAGGTGTTGGCCGCCACCATCACCGCCTTGTAGCCGGCGATGTTGGCTTGCGAAGACAACACGTCCATCGACTGCGCGCGCGTGATGCGCGGCACGGCTTCCAGCGCGAACGCCTGCAAGCCGGCCGCCGCCATCGCGGCATTATTGTCCGCATCGAAGGGATTGAGCATGCCGATCACCACCGTCCCCGGCTTGATCTGGGCGCGCTCGTCTGCATTGGGGGCACGTACTTTGAGGATCACATCGGCGGCCCAGACCTCGCTGCCGGACACGATTTGTGCGCCAGCAGCCACATAGGCTTCGTCGGTCACAGAGGCCGCCAGGCCCGCACCGGCCTGCACCAGCACCTGGTGTTTGGCGGCCAGTTTCTTGACCGTTTCCGGAGTTGCCGCCACCCGGGTCTCACCCGGCCGCGTCTCGGCCGGTACGCTTATTCTCATGGTGCCTCCCAAATGATTAATAAACTGACTAGAATCTATCATGGATTTTTAGACCATGATACTTAATACTTAATTCTCTAAAGCCACTGATTTCATCAATTCAAGTATGACTATTTGTCATTAATTGCCCCGTAAATTTGCGCAAGCTCAAACCAAATGGCCGGAACAGGCTAAAATATCGGCTCTTTCAAGGATGACTCATGCCGCGTATCTGGAAACCCTCTGTTACTGTTGCCGCCATCGTCGAAAAGGATGGCAAGTTCCTGCTGATCGAAGAAGAAACCAGCGATGGCATCCGCATCAACCAGCCAGCCGGCCATCTGGACCCGTATGAGTCCCTGCAGGAGGCGGTGGTACGCGAAACGCTGGAGGAAACGGCCTACGACTTCACGCCGACCGCGCTGGTGGGCATGTATATGTCGCGCTACACCTCCAACCGCACCGGCGAGGAAGTGACGTATCTGCGCTTCACTTTCTGCGGCTATCCGGGAGAGAAGCACGACCGTCCTTTGGATGAGGGCATTTTGCGCACCATGTGGCTCACACGCGACGAATTGGCCGCCTGCGCCGACCGTCACCGCAGCCCCACGGTGCTGCAATGCGTCGACGAATACCTGGCGGGCCGCCGCGCGCCGCTGGAACTGGTACAAACACACGCTTCCGTCTACAAGGAAGCGGTTAGCACTGCGAATGGATAAGGAAGTATGAGCAACGGGTCGGGCAAAAAGAGGGTCGTTATCGGCATGTCGGGCGGGGTGGACTCCTCGGTCTCGGCGTGGCTGCTGAAAGAACAAGGCTATGAAGTCATCGGCCTGTTCATGAAGAATTGGGAAGACGACGACGACTCCGAATACTGCTCCACCCGCCAGGACTGGATCGACGCCGCCTCGGTGGCCGATGTGGTGGGTGTGGATATCGAAGCGGTGAACTTCGCCAGCGAATACAAGGACCGCGTGTTCGCCGACTTCCTGCGCGAGTACCAGGCCGGCCGCACGCCGAACCCGGATGTGCTGTGCAATGCCGAAATCAAATTCAAGGCCTTCCTCGACCACGCCATGTCGCTGGGCGCGGACCTGATCGCCACCGGCCACTACGCGCGCGTGCGCCAGAACGGCGGCAAGAGCGAGCTGCTGAAAGCGGTCGACCACAGCAAGGATCAGAGCTACTTCCTGCACCGCCTGAATCAGGCGCAGTTGTCGCGCACCCTGTTCCCGCTCGGCGAGATTCCGAAAACCGAAGTGCGCAAGATCGCCGAGAAGCTCAAGCTGCCGAATGCGGCCAAGAAGGACTCCACCGGCATCTGCTTCATCGGCGAGCGTCCGTTCCGCGAATTCCTGAACCGCTACCTGGCCTACAAACCGGGGCCGATGATGACGCCGGACGGCAAGGTGGTGGGCGAGCACGTGGGCCTGTCGTTCTACACGCTGGGCCAGCGCAAGGGCATCGGCGTGGGCGGCGTGAAGTCCTATCAGAATGCCGACGGCTCCAGCGACGCCTGGTATGTGGCGCGCAAGGACGTGGCCAACAACGTGCTGTACATCGTGCAGGGGCACGACCATCCGTGGCTGCTGTCGTCGTCGCTGCGCGCCGACCAGGCCAGCTGGATCGCAGGCGAGGCGCCGCAAGCGCGCGCGCTGTCGGCCAAGACCCGCTACCGCCAGGCCGACGTGGCGTGCGAAGTCGCGCCGGAAGGCGAGTCCGACTTCGCGCTCAAATTCATGGATGCCCAGTGGGCGGTCACGCCGGGTCAGTCGGCGGTGCTGTACGACGGTGAAGTCTGCCTTGGCGGCGGCATCATCGACAGCTCGACCTTCGCGGCTTAATCGGCGGCCGGCGGCGTTTCGCCGGCGGCTTTTTGCATCGCCGCGCGCTGGCGCTTGACCATGGCAATCACCACATTGCGGATCGTATTCAGGACCGTGTCCGCCTTGAATGGCTTGACAATAAAGCCGCTCACGCCCATCGCATGCGCGGCCTGGATGGTGGCTGCATCCATCTCGCTGGACACCATGAAGATCAGCGTCTTGGGCCAGTTGGTGCGGATCTCGCGGATCGCTTCCTCTTCCTTTTCAATCTGCTCGCGGGCGATGCAGACGATGTGCGGGTGGTGCTTAATCAGCTGCACCATGGCGCTGGCGCAGGTGTGGGTTTGGCCCACCACATCGTAGCCGCCGTCCAGCAGCACGGTGTTGAGCAGGCCGCGGGCGACGGCGCTAGGATCGATAACGACTGCTTTTAACATCTTGCAAACCTTGTTATTAGTGGGACCAGGCCAGCATATTCCACGTGACACCGACCCTGACGTCCGTTTTTAACTGTACCAGTTGTCGAGAAAGATACAGCATTTCGCGTTCTTTTCGTAGTCTTTCGCCCAGCGTGTCCTTCAGAATGCCGGCGCCGGCCATGATGGCGTCCAGAGTGCCGTATGTACGCAACAGTCTGGCGGCGGTTTTGACGCCGACCTTGGACACGCCGGGGATGGAATCGGTGACATCGCCCATCAGCGCCAGCAGGTCCGGCAGCTGGTCGGGCGGCACGCCCCACTTCTTCTCGACCCAGTCATGGTCGTGCCATTCGCTCTTGAAGTGATCCCACACGCGCGCGCCGTGCGCGATCAGACCGTGCAAATCCTTGTCGGTGGTGGCGATAGTGGCCTCGCCGCGGCCCTCGGCCAGCCAGCGCAGCACCACCGTGCCGATGACATCATCCGCCTCAACCTCGGGCAGCGACACCACGTGCATGCCGAAGCCGCGCAGCTTCTCGTAAAAGCCCGGCAGCGCCTCGCGCAGCGGCGACGGCATCGGCGCGCGGCCTTCGCGGTAGCCGGCGTACAGATCGTGACGCCAGGTGCGCCCGCCGAAATCGAAGGCCGGCAGCACGTGCGTGGGATCGTGATCGTGCAGCAGGGTGCGGAACGACGACAGCGCATGGCGCAAAGCGATGTCGGCCTTCTCGGCGCTATCAGGTTCGGGACTGGCTTCGTAGACACGGCGCACGATATTGAGGCCGTCGATGGCAAGGAGTCTACCCATGTTCAACATCATCCGGGCTTAATCAAGCCGCCATTCTAACCGACTTACTTCAGCAGTTCGTAAGGGCCGCCGCGTTCGAGGGCGCGCTGGAAGGCCGGGCGGCTGTGGATGCGTTTGAGGAAGGCGCTCAGGTTCGGGCGATGGTCGTCCAGCCCGCCGCGCGCGAAGGCCGCTTCCAGCGGGAAGCTCATCTGGATGTCGGCCGCGGTGAATTCGGTGCCGGCAAACCAGGGCGACTTGTTCAGTTCCGCTTCCAGGTAATTCAGGTGGCGCTCGATCTGCGGCATGATGTAGTTGCCTTTGACCCGCTGCGCAATGCCACGCGCGATCGGCTTGACGAAGAACGGCGCCGGACTGTTTTCCACCCGGTCGAAAATCAGCTTCATCAGCAGCGGCGCCATGGCCGAGCCTTCGGCGTAGTGCAGGAAGTAGGTCCAGCGGCGGCGCTCGGGCGTGCCGGGCGGGGGAATCAGACGGCCGTTGCCATAGGTCTCGATCACGTATTCGACAATCGCGCCCGACTCGGCCACCACGATCTCGCCATCGCTGATCACCGGCGACTTGCCCAGCGGGTGCACGGCCAGCAGGGCCGGCGGCGCCAGCATGGTCTTGGGATCGCGCTGGTAGCGCACGATCTCGTATTCCAGGCCCAGCTCTTCCAGCAACCAGAGCACCCGCTGCGAACGCGAATTGTTGAGATGGTGGACAACGATCATGGTGGGTATCCCGCGAAAAAAGAACGGCCGTGCGCCGCGACCCTGCTAGCTTAGCATTGTTGCTGCCATCGCGGGCGTCTCCTCTCACGGGATATGGATTCCGTCGGGAAACAGCAGTACACTCGGCAGATCCACAGCCGTCGCCGGAGCATCCATGAATTTGCTGTCACCGCGTTACCTTGCCTTCACCGCCTCAGTCGTTACATTGCTGGTTTCACTGGCGCTGGGAGCCCCCTGGGAGATCCCGGCGGTGGCCGCCGCGCTCACCCTGGTCGGCATCAGCGACCTGCTGCAAACCAAACGCGCGCTGCGCCGCAATTACCCGATCATGGCGCACTTCCGCTTCTTCTTCGAATCGATACGGCCCGAGATCCGCCAGTACTTCCTGGAAGACGACACGGTGGCCGAACCGTTCTCGCGCAACCAGCGCAGCATCGTCTACCAGCGCGCCAAGCTCGATACCGACAAGCGCCCGTTCGGCACCCAGCTGGATGTGTATGCGCCTGGCTATGAATGGATCAACCATTCGATCGCGCCGGCGCCCGAGCAGGACCACGATTTCCGCATCACCATCGGCAACCATCCGGATTGCCCGCGCGCGCAGCCGTATTCGGCCAGCGTGTTCAACATCTCGGCCATGAGCTTTGGCGCGCTGTCGGCCAACGCCATCAAGGCGCTCAATGGCGGCGCCAGACAGGGCCGCTTCATGCACGACACCGGCGAAGGCAGCATCAGCCCGCACCACCGCGAGAACGGCGGCGATCTGGTGTGGGAAATCGGCTCCGGCTACTTCGGCTGCCGCAACGACGACGGCAGCTTCTCGGAGGAGAAGTTTGCCGCCAATGCCGCCTCGCCGCAGGTCAAAATGATCGAGCTGAAGATGTCGCAAGGCGCCAAGCCGGGCCACGGCGGCGTGCTGCCGGCGGCCAAAATCACGCCGGAGATTGCGCTGACGCGCGGCGTGCCGATGGGCCAGGATTGCGTCTCGCCGTCGCGCCACTCGGCGTTTGGCACGCCAATCGAAATGCTGGAATTCATCGAGCGCCTGCGTACGCTGTCGGGCGGCAAGCCGACCGGTTTCAAACTGTCCATCGGCCACCCGTGGGAATTCTTCGGCATCGTCAAAGCCATGCTGGCGACCGGCATCGTGCCGGACTTCATCGTGGTCGATGGCGGCGAAGGCGGCACCGGCGCGGCGCCGGTGGAATTCACCGACCACGTCGGCACGCCGCTGCAGGAGGCGCTGCTGCTGGTGCATAACACACTGGTCGGTGCCAACCTGCGCGACAAGATCAAGATCGGCGCCTCCGGCAAAATCATCACCGCCTTCGATATTGCGCGCACGCTGGCGCTGGGGGCAGACTGGTGCAACTCGGCGCGCGGCTTCATGTTCGCGCTGGGCTGCATCCAATCGCAAAGCTGCCACACCGACCGCTGCCCGACCGGCGTCGCCACGCAAGACAAGAGCCGCCAGCGCGCACTGGTGGTGCCGGACAAAATCCAGCGCGTGGCCAACTTCCATGAAAATACGATGAAGGCGCTGGCGCAACTGATTGCCGCCGCCGGCCTGACGCATCCCTCGCAACTGCGTCCACGTCACCTGGTGCGGCGCATCTCGGCCAACCAGGTGAAGCTGGCCTCGACGCTGCTGCCCTTCCTGGAACCGGGCGAACTGCTGGACCCAAGCCAGCTCTCGCGCCTGCCGCCGGTGTTCGGCCACTACTGGCCGATGGCGCAAGCCGAAACCTTCGACCCGTATTGTGGTTAACGTCTATTCCGGAAACGGCACGTAGCCACGCTTGATGGCCCATTCGCGCAGCACGGCGTTAATCCCCTGCTGCCAGTCGTCGCCCTGACGCTGGAATGCGGCGATCGTCGCCGCATCAAACTCCATCGTCAACGTGACGGTGGGCGAGGACAAGATAAAACTGGCGGGCGAAGGCGGCCTTGCGCCGCCTCAGGGATCAGCGCTGGACGTGCAGCTTGATCACGCGGTGAGTGGTCGGGGAGTTGGATTTGGCAGGCGTGGTGTCGCACGAGCCGCAGCTGGAGCAGCCGCCGTCGTCGCCGCAACCACCCTTGCCCTGGGTCTTGAAAAATTTAGCCAGCTTGACTTCATCCAGCCCGCGCTTGCCCAGCGTGTAGACGATGCGCTTGCGCCAACCCAGCGGCAGATACTTGGTGCTGAAGTGCAGCAGGGCTGCCGCCACGATCAACGCTACGATAATCTCTTGCCACATCTTAGCCTCCCAATACAGCCAGCGAAATCCGGTACGTCAGGAACGACGCGGTGTAGGCCAGCGCGAACATATAACCGGCCATCAGCAGCGCATAGCGCGTGCCGCCGGTCTCGCGCCGCACCACCGACAAGGTCGACATGCACTGCGGCGCAAACACGTACCACGCCAGCAGCGACAGCGCCGTCGGCAGCGTCCATGACGCGGCGATGATCGGCTCCAGCGACTGCGCCAGTTCCTCGCCGCTCTGCGACAGCGCGTACACCGTGCCCAGCGCGCCCACCGCCACTTCACGCGCCGCCAGTCCCGGCACCAGCGCAATGCAGATCTGCCAGTTGAAACCGATCGGCGCGAAGACGTATTCCAGGCCGCGGCCCAGGATGCCCGCCAGGCTGTAGTAGATCGGCGGATGGGTTGCGCCTTCCGGCGCGCCCGGGAAGGAACTCAGGAACCACAGCAACACCATCAGCGTCAGGATCACCGTCCCCACGCGGGTCAGGAAGATCTTGGCGCGCTCCCACAGGCCCAGCGCCAGGTTCTGCATATGCGGCCAGTGATAGGCCGGCAGCTCCAGCATCAGCGGCTGCTGCTGGTTGGCGCCCAGCGCGCGCTTGAAGAAGTAGGCCACCGCCATCGCCGAGAAAATGCCGGCGAAGTACAGCGCAAACAGCACCAGCCCTTGCAGGCTGAGGAAGCCATACACTTCGCGCTCCGGAATGAAGGCGGCAATAATCAGCGCGTACACCGGCAAACGCGCCGAGCACGTCATCAGCGGCGCGATCATGATGGTCACCAGACGGTCGCGCGGATTTTGAATGGTGCGCGCCGCCATCACGCCCGGAATGGCGCAGGCAAAACTGGACAGCAGCGGAATGAAGGCGCGGCCCGACAAGCCCACGCCGCCCATCAGGCGGTCCAGCAGGAAGGCCGCGCGCGGCAGGTAGCCGCAATCTTCCAGCACCAGAATGAAGAAGAACAAAATCAGAATCTGCGGCAGGAACACCAGCACGTTGCCGGCGCCGCCCAGTATCCCTTCCACCAGCAGGCTGCGCAGGATACCGTCCGGCATGGCGCCCTTGATCATGGCGCCGACCGCGGCGACACCATTCTTGATCATATCCATCGGCACGTTGGCCCAGCTGAACACGGCCTGGAACACCAGGAACATCAGCACCGCCAAAATGATGGGGCCGAGCACCGGATGCAGCACCACATTGTCGACCTTCTCGGTCATGGTGTCGTCGGTATGCGCCGGCGCGCTGACCACCAGATCGAGGATGCGGCGCACTTCGCGCTGCGTGTCTTCCACGCTGACGGCGTCAATGACCGACAACGCATGTGGCCTGGTTTCGGGCAGCGGCCACATCTGGTCCAGCGCGCGCAACAGCGACTTCTCGCCGCCGGCCTGCACCGCCACGGTTTCCACCACCGGCATGCCCAGTTCCTGCGCCAGCTTGTCGGCGTCGATGCTGATGCCGCGTTTTTTAGCCACGTCGACCATGTTCAGCGCCAGGATCATCGGCAGACCCAGACGTTTAATCTCCAGCACCAGGCGCAGGTTCAGGCGCAGGTTGGTGGCGTTGACCACGCACACCACCACGTCCGGCGCCGCCTCGCCCTTGCGCAGGCCAGCCACCACGTCGCGCGTGATTTCCTCGTCCGGCGTGTGGGCCGACAGACTATACGCGCCCGGCAAATCCAGCACGCGGAAGCCATTGCCGGCGGTGGTGGTGAACGCGCCTTCCTTGCGTTCGATGGTCACGCCGGCGTAGTTGGCCACTTTCTGGCGCGCGCCGGTCAGGCGGTTGAACAGCGCGGTCTTGCCGCAATTGGGATTGCCCAGCAACGCCATCATCGGCGTACGGGACGTGACCGGCGCTTGTGGCGCCACGTTTTCTACTGCACCCATGATTTATTCCGGTTGAATCGAAACCAGCGCTGCCTCAAAGCGGCGCAACGCAAAAGTAGAGTTGCCGACTTTGATCGCCAGCGGCTCGCCGCCCGGCATGCCGCGCTTGAGCATGCGGATTTTCTCGCCCGGCACAAAGCCCAGCTCCATCAGCCGGCGCGCCAGGCCGGGACCGCCGTCGTCGGCCGCACCGGGCGCCACATGCACCACGGTGGCGGAGGCGCCCACTTTGAGCGTATCGAGAGTAATGAGGGGGGCAGCGTGCGTCATGAGTAATTTCCGGCCGGAATCTGATACGAGCATTATAAACGGTAATGCGAATGACTTCTATTTAGCTTGCATACCGCTGAATTTTCGTGCAGTATACGCTTAATGATAATGATTCGCATTAAGTAGATAGCAATCATGTCAGGAATGCCTTAACCGAATCTTAGCCAGAAGGTGCATCAATGATTGTTTGTGTTTGCAACAACATCTCCGATCGCGAAATCCGTCAAGCCATGGACCTGGGTATCACGTCGATGGACGAACTGCGCGACGCACTGGGTGTTGCCACCTGCTGCGGCCAGTGCTTCTCCTGCGCCGAAGAAATCCTCACCGAACACCTGGCAGCCCAGGCTGCGGCTGAAATCAAGGAAACCGTGCTGAAACGCCCGGTCTTCGCCAACTGATGCACACCCTGACCTACAGCCCGGCGGCCACGCTGTCCGGCGACAAGATCAAGCGCCGTGGGCGCAAGCTGGCGCCGATGGCCGCCATCGTCGTAGGTCATATCGTGCTGTTTTATCTGGCTTATTCCGGCATGCTGCGCACCGTGACGCAGGCCGTGATGCCGCAGGTGGTGAACGTCACCTTTGTCGCAGCGCCCGAGCCGCTCAAGGCCCCGCCGCCGCCCAAGACCGTGCCGCTGGTGCAGCCGAAAACCACTTTCGTGCCGCCGCTGCCGCAGGTAAATATCGCCCAGACCGAACCGACCATCACCCTGCCGCCGCCGCAACCGCGCGCCAGCGAACCGGCACCGGCCGCCGCCGCCGTGCCGTCGGCCCAGCCCGCACCACCGGTGCCGCCGCAAGCGGCGGGGCCGAAGACGGTCTCGGGTGTGGAATACATCCGCGCGCCGCAACCTGTGTATCCCAGCATTTCGCGCCGCATGGGCGAAACCGGCATCGTGGTGTTGCGCGTGCTGATCGGGGAAAAAGGAACGGCGGAACAGGTGACGGTGCAAAAATCGTCCGGTTTCAGCAATCTCGATGAAGCGGGCCGCCAGGCCGTGCTGCGCTCGCTGTACAAACCACATATCGAGGATGGCAAGGCCATCCCCGTCTATGCGCTGGTGCCGATTAACTTCCAGCTCGGCTAATCCGGTCAGAGATCCAGTCTTCCTTCGATGGAATCGTCCATCGTCTTGCCGATCACGGCGCCAATCAGCATCTTGACGCTGGCCACCGCGCGGCCGTGCTTGGTGTCCCAGTAATAGCCATAGGTTGGCGCGAACTTGATCAGCGTGATGCGCGGATCGTCTTCGCCGCCGGTGAACCAGGTCTTCATGGTGAAACTCCACAACTCCTTGACCTTGATCGGATCGCGCAGCACGGTGGCGATGCCCTCCAGGTGCATGAACTCGGAATGGGCCGAACCCTGGAAGTACAGCGTGGCCGACGGGTCGGCCGCCAACTCCACATTCTTGAGGCTGTCGCTGGCCGAGATGAACCACAGGTTGCCGAGGTTATCGACCTGCAGCGCGGTCATCGGGCGCGCATCGCCGGGACCGCCGTGGGCGTCGTTGGTGCAGAAAAAACAGCCGGGCGTGCCCTCGACAAATTCGCGGATCTTGCGCACGGCATCTTCGCCGATCAGGTCTTGGTGATTGATGGCTTCCATGGTGTCCTCCTGAGTAAGCTTCCATGGTAGCGATGCGGGCGCGGGCGGACAGTGGGTTGCCTCACACAGGCCCCCAATCAGGAATGCTAATAGTTTTCATTTGTTCCAATGTTTTCAGGCCGGGCATATTGATACACTCCGCGCCGCGATCCTTGGCAATTGCTACACGTTGCCAGTCCGTTCATGGCAAAATGCCGCTATTCCGCAACCATTTTAGAAAGCCTGCCATGAAGGGCGACCAAGAAGTCATCCGCTTGCTGAACGCTCAGCTGACCAACGAACTCACCGCCATCAACCAGTACTTCCTGCATGCCCGCATGTACAAGCACTGGGGCCTGGAAAAGATCGGCAAGAAAGAATACGAAGAATCGATCGGCGAAATGAAGCACGCCGACAAACTGATCGACCGCATCCTGATGCTGGACGGCCTGCCTAACCTGCAAGCCATGCACAAGATCATGATCGGCGAAAACACCGAAGAGATGATCAACTGCGACCTGAAACTCGAACGCGGCGCGCAGATCACGGTCAAGGAAGGCATCGCCGCCGCCGAGAAGGCCGCCGACTATGTATCGCGCGACCTGCTGCTGATGATCCTCGAAGACACCGAAGAACACATCGACTGGCTGGAAACGCAGCTGGACCTGATCGGCAAGATCGGCATCCAGAACTACCTGCAAAGCCAGATGAACGAAGAGTAAAACAGCACCAAACCCTCCCCCAGCGCTCCCTATGGCGCTGGGCAGTTTCTACAGTACACGTCACGCAGCCCTGCCTGGTCCACCCAACCAGCGCGTCGCCCATATCCCCTCAAACGCCGCCCCGATGTTTGGTTATTTTTATAACGACAATTGTGCAATTTGATTATTGTTTAAAAATAATCGAGCGAGTAGTATCGCATTTCATTTTTGATAATTATAAAAAAATAAATTCCGATGGAGAATTTCTCTTTCGAATTTATCAAATCCGATTGCAGGATAGTGGGGACAGTGTATGACTACTAATGCAACAGCCAACTTGCCATTATTCCGCGAGGAGATTACTTCTTCTTTAAGCCAGCAGTGGCTAGGGGGAATTCGCCTGGCCCAGCCTATATCCTCCTGGCTCGTTACAGTTACCGCCCTTATTCTGTTAGTCGCATTTATCTGCTTTGCTATTTTCGGCCATATTACAAAAAAAGCCCGAGTTAGCGGAATACTGGTACCGGGAAATGGCAGCTTAGTGATTAGCGCCCCCAACGCGGGTATTCTGGTCAAGAATTACGTCGTTGAAGGGGAGCAGGTAACAATGGGCGCTCCCTTATTCGAAATATCCACTGAACGCAAGGGCGCCAGCGGAGAATTAACGGCCTTGGTCGCCCAGCAATTGTCCAGCAGATTACACAGCCTGGAAACGGAGCGGAGATTGCGCACTGCGCAGTACCAGGAGCGTAAATTGGCCCTGTCGCAGCGATTGCAGGGTGTTAACGCAGAAGCCACGAATCTGCAGGAAGAGACTGAACTGGTCAAGCGGCGCCTGGTGCTGGCGGAGCAGAACGTACACAAATATGAACTCCTGCAAGCCAGCGGTTTCGTGTCTTCGACGCAAACCCAACAGCAACAGGAAGGCGTCATCGATATGAGCGTTCGCTTAAGCAATCTTGGGCGAAGCGCGGTGCAGTTGCGGACCTCGCGGCAAGCCATCGAAAGTGAGCTGGCTGAACAGTCAACCGCATTGGCGACCGACCTCTCCCAGTTACAGCGCGCTCAGGCCGCGACCGAACAGGAAATCGCCGAGAATGAAAGCCGCAAGTCGGTAACGATTACCGCGCCGCAAAGTGGGCGGGTTACCACCGTAACATCTCAAGTGGGACAGGCGATCAGCAGCGGGCAGTCGCTGGCAACGGTGATTCCGGTCCAAACCGATGGCAGTGGAAAGCCAGCGGCGCTGGAAGTGCATCTGTATGCGCCCAGTCGAACCGCCGGTTTTGTAGCGCGGGGACAGCAGGTGTTAATTCGGTATCAGGCGTATCCCTATCAAAAATTCGGCCTGCAAAAAGGTGTCGTCACGGACGTCAGCGCCACGCCCTTTGCCCCCAATGAATTGCCGCAAAACCTGGCAAGCACCATTCTGCTCAATGCCCAACAAGGCGCGGCGGCCTACAACGGAGGGGAAGCACTCTACCGTATCCGCGTCCTGCCGGAAAAACAGGCCATACAAGCATATGGGAGAGCGCAATATCTGCGCCCCGGGATGACATTGGAGGCGGATGTCGTGCAGCACAGCCTCAAGATCTGGGAATGGATTGCGGAACCTCTGCTGGCCATAGCCAGATAATTTTGCCCCTTGCTTAACCGTCGCCATAACCAGCTTGTGATGAGAGGCACTGATCACCGATGCGCGCAATAATTCAAACCGAAGCCAGCGAGTGCGGGCTCGCCAGCCTGGCGATGGTAGCCAACTACCACGGCTACCAGGTCGACCTGGCCGACTTGCGCCGGAAGTTTCCGATCAGCCTGAAGGGTGCCTCGCTGGAGCATCTGATGCGCCATGCGGCGGCGATGCAATTGGCTTCGCGCCCGCTTCGGCTAGAGCTGGACGAACTCGGTCAATTGCAGCTGCCATGCATACTGCATTGGGACATGAATCATTTTGTCGTTCTAAAAAAGGTCAAGAGCCAGCTGAACGGAAAGCACATCGTCACAGTACTTGATCCCGCCGTGGGTGAACGTCGCCTGTCGCTGAACGAGGTCTCGCGACATTTCACTGGCGTGGCGCTGGAGCTGACGCCAAGCACCGATTTCGTCCGCAGAGACGAACGTAAGCGCATCGCCATCCGTGACCTGACGGGACGTGTTACCGGATTACGCCGCGCCCTCGCCCAGGTCATCGCCCTGGCACTGGTGCTGGAGATCTTTGCGGTGGCTTCGCCATTGTTCAATCAGTTCGTGATTGATGAAGTCATTGTCAGCGGCGACCAAGAACTGTTGACGATATTGCTGCTCGGCTTCGGCCTGCTGATCCTGACCCAGACCGCCATCAGCCTTGCACGCAGCTGGTTCCTGATGCGATGGAGCATACAAATCGGACAGCAGTGGGCGGTGCGGCTGTTCGGTCACCTGACCCGCCTGCCGGTGGCGTATTTTGAGAAACGTCATTTGGGCGATATCGTTTCCCGTTTTGGCAGCATCGGCGCTATCCAGGGCACCCTCACCAGCCTGTTCGTGGAGAGTATCCTGGATGGCTTGATGGCATTGATCGCGCTGGCGATGATGCTGGCGTATAGCTTGAAACTGTCCGCGGTTGTGCTGGGCTCCGTCCTTTTATACTCCTTGTTGCGCTGGGTTTTTTACTACCCATTGCGCGAGGCTTCGCAGGAACGCCTGGTGCTGTCAGCCAAGGAAAGCAGTCATTTCCTTCAAACGATGCGCGCCATCACCCCACTCAAGCTGTTTGGCCGCGAATCCGAGCGGCGCGCACGTTGGCAAAATATGCAGCAGGACGTTATCAATCGCGACGTCAAGACGCAAAAGCTGGGCATCTTGTTCAAGGTCGCCAATACGACGATTTCCGCGATGCAGGGCTTGGCTTTGTTTTACCTGGGAGCGAAGGCCGTGATGCAAAACAGCCTGACAGTCGGCATGTTAATGGCGTTCAGCAGTTACGCGGGGACATTTTCGGCACGGGTGTTCAGTCTGATCGACGTATTTTCCAGCGTCAAAATGCTCAGCTTGCACGCCGAGCGTCTGGCCGACATTGTGCTTGAATCGGTCGAACCGGACGCCGAACAGGAATCCGACCTGAGCCATCTGCGTTGCGACATCACCTTAAGCAAAGTCAAATTCCGCTACGCCGAAGGCGAGCCGTGGATACTCAATGGCGTCGACTTGCATATCCCTGCCGGGCAGAGTATCGCGATCGTCGGCGCCAGCGGTTGCGGCAAGAGCACCTTGTGCAAAATGATCTTAGGGTTGCTGCCACCGACAGAGGGAGAGGTGCTGATCGACGGCATCCCCATTACACAACTCGGCTTGCGCGCCTATCGCCGGTTGGTCGGCACCGTGATGCAAGACGATATTCTGTTGACGGGTTCGCTGCAGGACAACATTTCGTTTTTCGATCCCCAGCTTGATTTGGTCAGAGTGGCGGCCTGCGCGGCCCATGCGGCCATCAGCCATGAGATCGCCGCCATGCCCATGGGATATCAAACCCTGGTGGGCGACATGGGGAGCAGCCTGTCCGGTGGACAAAAGCAAAGGGTGCTGCTCGCCCGCGCACTGTACAAGCAACCACGCATTCTCGCTTTGGATGAGGCCACCAGCCACCTCGACATCGACAACGAATTCAGGGTCAATCAAGCATTAAGCCGCATGCAGCTGACACGCATCATGGTCGCGCACCGCCGCGAGACCATCGACATGGCCGATCGCGTGGTATTGCTGGAAGGGGGCATAGCGAAAGAGGTGCGCGCGCCCAGCGAGGCGGCAGAGGAATTAAACCAGGCTGCATGAAGAATCAGGAAAAGGTCGTGAACACAAAGCCACATCGGCAGGCGGCCTGTTCCATCAAGATCGTCGGCAGGTACGGGGCCCCGTACCTGCAAACGAAGCCGCGTGTTTTGTATCAGCAAAGCATGCGGGTAAAGCGGCATTCAAAAGCGAATGCATATCATAACCTACTTTAGGAATCACTATTATGCGACGTATTACAGATGAAGAAGTGCTGCTGGTTTCTGGCGGCGGCTATCTGGAAGAAGCCATGGCAGCCATCAGCGCCTTCTTTGGCGGCCAGTCCTCGGTACAGTGCGTGCCAGGAGCGACCACTAACGGCGGTGTGACGGTCACCCAGTCCTGCGGTGGCTTCTCGTCGACCGTGACCATTAACGGTCCAGGCTTTGTCATCACCACCACCACCACGGGGATAAGCGGGTCGGTCAGCGGAGGGGCTCGGATTTATACCATGGACGCTGCAGCCTCCGCTGGAGTGAAAGTGAGCACCACGACGCTCATCAATGGCGTGAGCAATACCACGTACAGTAAGTAATTGAGCAAAGCGCCGGCCAGTGCGTGACAGCGACAAGCTGTCCGGACTGGCCCGGCGCATCTGCTGCTGGCGTATTAAGGCCAACACATCAAACGCACTGGAAAGCGATTATGAAGATTCTTTTTCGACGTACTTCGATGCTGGTGGGAGTCGCTATTATGATGTTGGGTATGACCCTGCCCTCTGCGGCCGCGTCCGTCCCCCGCGCCTGGCTGGTGAGCAAGGGAAATATGCAGGCAGTCCTGGTGGGGGAATCGCATATCGGCACATCCACCGAGAACGACAGTTATTTTGACACGGTCATTCAGCCCAGCTATGCGGCAGCGGACACGGCCGTCATGGAAACGTTCTGGGGCGATGAGCAGAGGGGCAACGAGGCGGTTGATCGCAGCACGCCTTGCGCGATCGATCCCAAGGACAGGCGCACCGACCGGGTGCGTCCCGCGTTCAACGAGCTCATCTCAGCCACGCGGGCCAACGGCCTGGAGGTGCCGAACTGGATGACGCACTGGGAAATCCTGCCTGAGTTCCTGCATACCTCGCTCTTTCTCGAACAATTCGCGGACAGCGAATTCGGCCGCCCCTACACCGCCGCAATCGAGTCCCAATTGGGTCTGGGCACGTCCTTGCGCTTACGCGCGTCGGGCCGCGGGCCGGCGGAAAAAAACCTGCGCGGCCTTGAATCCCTGAAAGTCCAGCGCACCATCTTCTGCAGCGCCAGCGCCGCCCATCGCCAGGATTACCTGGCCGATCGCGTACTGCAATTGACCGCCATGTTACGCCTGAAGCAGTCCAATCCCAGCTTTAGCGGACTGGATAAATTCGCAATGGCCATGAGCCGGTCTGTTGAAGAAAATGTGCGTTGCATCGACCGGCCGGTGGCGTGTACTGTCGAGAAGCTAACTGCCGACACCCAGCTGTTACGGGATGCCGGCTGGACCAGGGCTTTCAGCCCGGGCACCTTTGAAATCCTCATTAAGCAGCGCACCCATGCGTGGCTCCCGCTGATCGAGAACGCCATGCGGACGCGCGGCAAGGCCTTTGTCATTGTCGGGACCCTGCACCTGCCCGATCTGAGCATTGGCGGCAAGACGGAGCCGGGCCTGATCAGCCTGCTCCGCGAACGCGGCTTTTCAGTCACGTTGATTGCCCGCCCTGACGATATCAAGTCGACGTTCCTGGCGCCGTCGGTCAGCGATCGCATTCGATCATGGTTCAGCCAGCGATAGGACGTCCGGCCATGCTAAGCGATATGTCAGACATTCGATCCGCTTCCCTTGAGGATAACGAACACATGGCCAAGTGGCCATGGGGCTTGTCATTCCAGATGCTGCGCTGCCCGGCACCTGCAATTGCCTGGTCAAATTGCCGCCTCCCGTATGCGGGCGGTGACGAGGCTTTGTTACGGGAATTCGCCTGGCAAATACCGACCGCCCCGCGCACGGTTTGGCCGGTTGAGCCGCGCAAGACGTTCTATGCCGAATGTTATGGGGGGGATGGCGTTCAGTACAACGGCGGCGGCGTGCGCGGCGCCTGGCACGGCGATTGGCTGGTCAAGGGATGTGGAACGAATCTTCTCTCCGGCTATTCAGACGAAGTGGCGGCCACCTATCGCCGGAATGGCCGTGCCAGCAATAGTGAAATGCTGGTAGAGGCGATTTGGGGAGAGGTGCTTCACTACGCGCTCCCTTATGGCGCTGTGCGGATGACTGCTGTGATCAGGACCGGTGAGACCCTGAAAAGCGAGTGGGAGCCGACCGGCGCGATGGGTGTTCGCCAATTCGCCTGGCGTCCCGCGAGTGTCATGCGGGCGCCAGCGTTCCGGGTACGGCCCGAGAACCGCGCCTTGATTCCACACGACACCGCAAGGGTAAAAGAAGCGATCGCCCGGCTCCCTGAACTGCTGCCCATGCCCGCAACGTTGTCGGCGGCGGACATCGTCAGACTCAAGCCGCGCCAGAGACTCATGATCGGGCTGGAAGAAATGGTCAGGCGGTTCGGCGAACAAATGGCGGCAGCGAAGGCCAAGCGGCTTTCTCACGGCACATTGAACACGTCGAACCTGGCTCTGGACGGACGCTGGAATGACTTGCACACCGTCAGCGCACTGCCAGGTTATGGCTACCGGAGAAATCTGACGCCGTTCTGGAACGAGCAAGCTTCATTGCTCAGCACGATCGAACTCATCTGCTTCTTCGTTAAGAAATACTTTCCGGCCAGGGGCGCCGCGCCAACGGAGGCCATGCCAACCAAGGAATGGCTGACCGCCGCGTACGAAAGGTTTTATACCGACGCATTACACCGCCGCTTTGTTTCGCTGTGCGGCTATCCGCAAAACGTGGCGAGCCGGGTATGGGCCACGCAGGACGGACAGCTTGCCATGCGCAATCTGGCGCAAACGCTGATCTCGCTTGCGCGCAGCGGCCATTCGCACCGGCGGCCGTATCCGGAAGCGATGCAGGAAAGCCAGGTGGCCGGTGACTATGACTTGCCGAAGATATTGCGCGAAAGCGCGGGCTGCCAGCCTGCTGGCGACAACTGGTCGAAACTCAGACCGCTCATCGGCGACGAGGTACTGCGCAATACCTTCAGTGAGCAGTATCGGGTCGTCGAGAAAATGATGTTCAAGGAATCCAAAAAGCAAGGCATTGCGCCCGCCTGTTTTGCCAGACTGGTCGCCATCAATTGCCATAAGGCCGGGCACATCATTCCGCAACTCTTCAACAATCTGCTTTACCAGAAATGCATACTTCTTGCGGAAAATAAGTTGCCATCCGACGCTGCCCGAAGCACAGCGGAGCGAGAAATTGACGCGATCGTCGACCTCGCTCGCATGGTGTATCAGGAACCGCGCAATTTCAGAACTTTGCTGTGGTGTGCCGGCGGCTCGACGCTTGAATACGACGCTCGCTTCAATGTACTGACCGCCATTACTGCCACCAACAAGCTGGAACTCCCATGCGCGGCAGCGACACGGGGCGTTCAGCCCGATCCGGAGATTGCCCATTTACTGCAGTCAATGCGACTCTTTTGGGGAGATCGATATGAGGAGATCATTAAATGACTTATCGCCGCCCCCTCAAATTGACATCCGGTGGAGATAAGCTTGGCCACCAGCTCATGGAAAAGAGAGGCATCGTAGCGCACCTCATGGGAAACGACCCGCGCTATTGCAAATATCCCCTGGTCAGTCTTAGGGCGTGGATCGATCCCGCCATCATGACAAACCAACTGGAAATTTTTTATGACGGCTACAGCGGTCAACCGGTCGGATATCTCACCTGGGCATTGCTTGCTCCCGACGTTGAGCAACGCTGGATCAACGATCCAGCCGTCATGCTACACGACAGCGAATGGAATGAAGGTCATACGCTGTGGATTATGGATTTTCTTGCGGCGCCCGGATATTGCGAAGATATCCTGGAATTTATCGAGAAAAATATGTTCTCTGATCACACACAAGCATTTTCATTACGGCGGAATGACAAAGGCGTGGCACGCAAGGTGAGCTGCTGGAAACGTCGGCCGATGCCATTGAGTTTGGTTAAAAAACAAGGAATTTAACTTGAATACTCTACTGAAATCTAAGGCCATACTAGGCTACGGCATCGCCGATGCAGGTCAAGCGCTGATCGGTACGCTGATCGGCTTTTATCAAATGTATTTCTTCACGGATGTGATGCGTTTGCCTCTGCATTATGTGGTGAAGCTCTTCCTGGTGACGAAGATACTCGATAGCCTGTGTTTTCCGCTGTTTGGCATGCTCGTTGATCGACTGGTTGCACAGGGCGGCACCTATCGGCGCTGGCTTGCCTGGCTGATTCTGCCGTTTTTCGTTTCTTCCATCTTGCTTTTCGCTTTCGACCGGGCATGGGACACGCCGACGCGAGTGATCTACACCTACGGCGTCGTCAGCGTATTTGTGATGATTTCGGCCTTGCTTTCCGTCGTTTATACCGGCTTGGTCTCTGCGATCGCAACTCAAGCAAGCGATCGCGCCAAGCTTTCGACGATCCGTTTCGTTTTCGCTTTCGGCGCGGGCACGGCGGGTACATTTTCCATCAAATATATCGTCGACTATTTTGGCGGCAAGGACGGCGGCGGATTTTATTTTGTCGCGTTTATCTTCTCCGTCATCGCTGCCCTGGCACTGTATATCACCTATATAACCACGACCGAGCGCGTAAGGAACCAACGCGAGCAGCCGGTAGCCGTGCTTGCGGCAATTCCGCTTCTTTTTAAAAACACGGCTTTCCTGGCACCCTTGATCGCAACAGCGTTTTCCGGTCTTTTTGTCACCATCAAGTCGCAAATGACTCTGTACTTCATCACTTATGTCATGAAGCGCGAGGACATCACGAACTATCTGCTAACCGCCGGAACGCTCTCGTGTGCCGCAGGCGTGGCCTTGGTAGGTTTTTTCATCAATCGTATCGACCGGAAAAAATTATTCATGGGCCTCATGGCGTCTAACGCCCTGTTCATTGGCATGATCTATTTTATATCTCACGAGGATGCCACACTTATCATCGTCTGCCATTGCCTGAACTCGCTCGTGGGCGGCGCTTGCGCCCCTGTGATATTTTCGATTTATTCCGACGTCGTCGATTACATTGATCACTCGGCCGGCCTGCGGTCGCCGGCACTGATCAATTCAATCGCCATGCTGGCAGGTCGTTTAGGGAATTCGCTGGGCATGGTGGTGGCGCCTCTGGCCCTGGCTTATTTCCAGTACCAGCCGGATGCTGCCCAGACAGCGGCGGCGGTCAATGGCATCAGTCTCATGTTTACAGTCATACCTGCATGTTTTGCATTGCTGTCCGCAGCGGCGATGGTCATCTATAAGATTACGAATAAACAAGCAGAGGAAACAGCCCACCAACTTTCCGATGTTGGCATGAAACTGGCTTGACGTTAACTGAAGAAATTCTTAATTGCCAGAACGGAAAACAATGAAAAGTATCGTAATATTAATTGATTACTTCGGAAAGTGGCCTAAATGGCTCCCCGTTTTTCTCGCCAGCTGCGCAACCAATGACACAGTCAATTGGATTATCAGAACGGACTGTGAAATCCCTGTTGATCCGCCGAAGAACGTCAAATTTGTTTCGATCTCATATGCCGATTATATAGCGGCTGTTTCCGAGCGCCTGAATATCAAATTCAATCCGGCCGGAAATTATAAGATCTGCGATGTCAAACCCTTGTACGGCGACCTGTATAGCGATGAAATTGCCGGCTATGATTATTATGGTTTTGGGGACTTGGATGTTATTTATGGCAACATCCGAAAATTTTATAGCGACGAAATCTTATCTTTCGACGTCATCAGCACTCATGCAGAGATGATTTCCGGGCATCTTGCTCTTTTCAAAAACACGGAATCCTTGCGCAAAGCGTATTTGAAAGTCCCCAACTGGAAAGACTATCTGGAGAATCCAGAGCCGACAAGGTTTGACGAAGATGTCTATTCCGATCTGTTTGTTTTGCGCAATCGGGCGAACGGACTTGATGCGATCTATCGTCATAACGTCTATTTCAAAGAGCAATACTCAACAGTTTTTCATCCCATGCCCTGGCACGACGGGATGGCGAATCATCCCGACGTATGGTTCTGGAAAGATGGAACGGTCACCAACAATAGAAACATTGGCCATCAATATCTCTACTTACATCTCATGAATTTCCAGTCGATGCGATGGGCTCATTCCGATTGCCACAGAAATCATATCCCCTGGAAAGACAATGCAGAGATGCTGTTCATTCATGCTGGCGAGGAAAACAATGGCGTAAGAATAGACTGGACGGGAATTCAACGCTTAGTTTGATGGTGTTTTTTTCATCTTCACGCTCAGCACCGCCACGGCGCCGCACAGCATCAACACACCGGCCAGACGGATCACATTTTCCGGGTTCCCACCCAGCAGGCTGCGGTAGTACAGCGGCAGCGTGAAGATCTGGATGATCATCGGAATCACGATGAACATATTGAAGATGCCCATGTAGACGCCGGTGCGCTCCGGCGGAATGCAGCCCGCCAGCATCACATACGGGTTGCCCATGATGCTGGCCCACGCCAGCCCGATGCCCACCATCGGCACGTACAGCAGCGCCGGCGTATGAATCGCCGGGATGCTCAGCATGGCCGCACCAGCCAGCGCCAGGCAGGCGCTGTGCGTGATCTTCGGCCCGTAACGCCGCGTGAACGGCACCAGCGCCAGCGCGCCCACAAACGCGATGAAGTTGTAGAACGCCCCCACCTGCCCTGCCAGCAGCCCGGCATCGCGGAAGCCTTGCGAGGCCTGGTCGGTCGTGCCGTAGATGGTGGTCGACAGCGACAGCATGATGTACTGCCAATAGCAGAACATGGCATACCACTGGAACAGCTTCACCCACGCCAGCTGGCGCATGGTGGACGGCATCTCGCGCACCGCGCTGACCACATCGCCCACCGCGTGACGCCAGCCGCCCGGGTGGGCCCGCATGGCTTGCAGCTCGGCCTCGGTGAGCGGATTTTCCTTGGTGGTCTTCAAAGTCCACAGCACGGAGCTGATCGAGAACACCGCGCCGATCATGAAGGCGACGATCACGATGTGCGGAATATGGCTGCCATTGACCGCATCCTTGTTCATGCCCAGCCAGACCAGCAATGAAGGCGTGAGATAGGCCAGTGTCTGCCCAAGGCCGGTGAAGGCGCTTTGCGTCAGGAAGCCGACCGAGTGCTGCTCCGGTTGCAGCTTGTCGCTGACGAAGGCGCGGTACGGTTCCATGGTGACGTTGTTGGCCGCGTCCAGTATCCACAGCAGGCTGGCCGCCATCCACAGCGTTGGGCTGAACGGCATCGCCAGCAGGCCAAGGCTGCACAGGATGGCGCCGATCAGGAAGTACGGCGTGCGCCGCCCCCAGCGCGTGATGGTGCGGTCGCTCATGGCGCCGATCAGCGGCTGCACCAGCAAACCGGTCATCGGGCCGGCCAGCCACAGATACGGCAGGCTGGCTTCATCGGCGCCGAGGTATTTGTAGATGGGGCTCATGCTGCTCTGCTGCAGGCCGAAACTGAACTGAATGCCGAAGAAGCCGATGTTCATGTTCACGATCTGCCAGAACGACAGGCGCGGCTTCATGCGACGGCTCCTGTCTGCCAGCGCGCAATCCACGGCGTATAGAAACCGATATCGGCCGGCACCGCGCCGGAGATGCCGCAGATGGCGCCCGCAAACGCATTGGCGCGCGCCAGCGTAAGCGCCAGCGGCCAGTCTTGCGATTGACCGAACAGGAACACGGCCGAGAAGGCGTCGCCAGCCCCCACGGTGTCGACGATGCGTTCGGGCGCGTGGCATTCGTGGTTGGCGGTGACCGTGCCATCGGTGGCGAAGTGCAGCGCGCCGCGCTCGCCCAGCGTGACGATCAGGCCTTGCAGGCCGAAGGTGCGCATCAGCACCAGGCAGGCCTCGCGCATGGCTGCGCTATCGGCAGCGCCAGTGCCGGGTTGCGTGTGGGTGTACCACTTGAACAGGTCTTGCAGCTCGTCCTCGTTGACCTTGACGATATCGGCCAACTTGAGCGATTCATGGGCGATACGCTCGGTGACCTGGCCTTCACGCACATTGAGGTCAAGGTAGCGCGTGGCCCGGCTGGCTTCCAGCATGGCGCGCAGGGTGGCGCGCGATTGCTCGTGACGCTGCGCCATGGTGCCGAAGTAGATCACCTGCGGCTGCGCATCCGCCAACGCCTGCAGCGCCGGCGCGGTTTCCACGTAATCGTAAGCCTGGTCGGGCAGGATGATGAAGCGGTGGCCGCCGGCGTCGCGCTCGACCACCACGCGGCCAGTGGCTTCGCGTTGGTCAATTTGCAACGCGGCCTCGCTCATGCCGAAGCGTGCGAATTCGTTGCGCAGCAAGGCGCCGTTCTTGTCGGCGCCGATGCGGGTAACCATCAGCGTGGCGGCGCCAAATGCGGCGAGGTTGCGCGCCACGTTGAACGGCGCGCCGCCTACCACCTGCTCGGTGATGAAATCGTCGACCAGCGCTTCGCCAAAGATGGCGATGGTGTGTTGGCTCATGCTGTCGCTCCACGTTCCAGCCAGTGCATTGCATACGGTTCCAGCGTCACTACGCCATCCAGTATGCGCCCGTCGATGCTATCGGTCCAGCGGCCTTGCAACGGATAGCTTTGCGGCTGGCCGGAGAAATTCATCAAGGCGAGGAAACGCTCGCCGCGCGCCAGCGCCAGCATGCCGTCCGGCGCATCGGCCAGCAGCGTGCGCGGCGCGTTGGCGGCCAGCGCCTCTTGCTGGCGGCGCGCATGCAGCAAGCCGCGCAGCGACTGATACATCCGCCCAGCCACTTGGCCACCGCCCCGCTGCTGCCAGCGCTCGTCATCGAAGCGCGGGCGCTGGAGCCAGCGGCTGTCCATCGCGTGCTGTGGGCGCTGCAGGTAGCTGTAGTCGTTCGTCATTGCCAGCTCGTCGCCCATGTACAACACCGGCAGCGCGCCAAAGCTCAGCGCCAGGCCGTGCAGGAGCAACAGACGGCGCATGGCCAGTTCGCGTTCCTCTTCGCTGCTGGCGGTCTCCAGCCCCGCCAGCGAGGCGGCCGAGCCGTTGCTGCCGTGCGCCGCGTTCGGATCTGTGCTCTGGAACGCCGCGCCGGATGCGTAGCTGCCCTCGCCGCCTGCAAAGAAGCGCGAGGCGCGTGCCAGCCGCGCATTCGCGTCGCTGCCGTCCGCGCCGGCCTCCGCACGCAGCACGTTCCAGCCGATGTCGTCGTGACAGCGCACGTAACTGAGCCACGTCGCCGCCGGCGGCAAGTCCGGCGTGTTGCGGATTACCTCGCGCATGGCGCTGGTGCTTTGCTCCGACAGCGCAAGCCAGCCGGCCGCCATCAGGCTGCTGTGATAGGCGATATGGCATTCGCGCGCATCGGCGCTGCCAAGGTAGGCTGGCAATTCTCGCGTTGGCACAATCGCTTCGGCCTTGAGCAGCACGCCCGGCGCCACGATATCGACAATCGCGCGCAAGGCTTGCAGGATCCTGTGAGCCTCCGGCTGGTTCATGCTGTTGGTGCCTTCGCGCTTCCACAGGAAGGCAGTGGAATCGAGGCGGAACACCTCAATGCCGCGATTCGCCAGACGCAGCATGGTCGCAGCCATCGCCGCGAACACCGCTGGATTGGCATAGTTCAGATCCCACTGATACGGATAGAAGGTGCTCCACACCCAGCCACCCAGCGCGGGCGTGAAATTGCCCGGTGCGACCTGCGGGAACACCTGTCCGAGCGTACGTTCGTAACGGTCCGGCATCTCGCGGTCCGGATAAACCAGGAACATGGCGCGCGCCGCTTCGTCGCCGGCTTTGGCGGCCAGCGCCCACGCATGATCGTCCGCCACGTGATTCAGGATGAAGTCCGAGCACAGGCTGATGCCGGCCGCTCGCAGCTGCGCGGTCAGCGCCTCCAGATCGGCATTGGTGCCCAGCGATGGTTCGACATCGTCAAAGCTGGACACCGCAAAGCCGCCATCATTCTCGCCAGCGCGCGCGCGCAGGAACGGCAGCAGATGCAGATAGCTGACGCCCATCTCCTGCAAATACGGGATGCGCTTCGCCACGCCATTCAGATCGCCGCCGAAGTTCTGCACATACGCGCAGTAGCCCAGCATGCGCTGGCTGAGGAACCAGTCCGGCTGCCGCAAACGCTGTTCATCCAGCGTTCGCAGCTCCGCCGGACGCGCCGCATACAGCGCGCCCAGCGACGCCATCAACTCGCTCAGCCAGATATCGAACCCGGCATGCCCGCCGTACAAGCCGGCCAGCAGCCGGCGCAGCACCGGCTCGCTGGCGGCCAGGCGTTGCGCGGCTTGCGGCCGCAGTTCTTCGGGCAGGACCGCGAGCATGCGCTCCGTCATAACATTAGAAGGCATAGGACAGGCTGACTTTGGCGGCACGGCCGGAGATGGAACGGGCGGCGTGACCGTCGCCTTCCACTTCGGTGTAACCGATCTTGTTGAACAGGTTATTCACGCTCAGCGACAGCGTGGCTTTCTCGGTCAGGCTGTAATTGAGGAAGGCGTTGACCACTTCATATGCCGGCAGCACGATGGTATGCGCATCGTCGCCCCACGACTTGCCGGTGCCGATCAAGCTGGCGCCGAAGGTCGCGTTGCCCCAGTTGTAGCTCGGCGCCAGCTGGTAGATGTATTTGGCCTGACGGCGTGGCGTGTTGCCGATGTTGGCCACATCCGCCGCCGCCGTGCCGGTGATCTTGGCATCGGTGTAGGTCATGCCGCCGGTGATGCGGAAGCCGCCGTTGCTGTATGCGCCCTCCAGCTCCACGCCCTTGGCGTCGTACTTGTTGGACGTGCTGCGCTGGGTGGTCGCTTCGTAATTGCTTTCGTCGGTCTTGGCCTGGAACAGCGTGACGAAGGTGCTGATGCCGCCGCTGCGCCATTTCACGCCGCCCTCAACCTGCTTGACGGTATTGATGTTGATTGGCGCGGTGCCGTCCAGCGGCGTGCCAAACAGGATACGGTCCGCATTGAAGGCCACACCGTCGCTGACGCGGGCGAACGCCGACAGGTTTTTCGTGAACGCGTAGTTGCCGCCCACCGAGTACGAATTGTGATTCAGCTTGTAATCGACGAACTGCTGGGTGGCCGGATCGTAGCGCAGCGCGCCGCCGCTCATGGTCGCGATGTTGGCGGTGCCGTTGGCGCGCTGGCGGTCCTGACGGATGCTGGCGTCCACGTTCAGCGGGCCGGTTTCATAGCCGAGGTTCAGGTAAGGCGAGGTCAGTTTGTATTCCATGTCCACCGCGCGCGAGCAGCAGCCGCCAAAGGCCGGACCGACCAGTCCCGGCGTGGCGCTGGACGTTTGCAGCAGCGCCGGTTTGTCGCCGGTTTCCTGCATCAGGTATTCGTTGAAGTTCCAGGTCAGCGCCAGCTTTTGCGTCGACAGGTACAGGCCTGCGGTGGTAGTCAGCTTGCTGCCGTCTGCCAGCTTGAAGGTCTTGGCCAGCTTGGTGTCATTGAGCGTATTGCCGGCATCGTCGATCGAGGTGTTGAACACCACGGCGGAGAAGGCGCGGCCGTTGTAGGCCTTGCCCTTGTTGGGGCCAGTGGCGAAGGTGTAGTTGCCGACCGCGCCGTTATTGGCCGCGAATACGCCGGCAAAGCGGCCGCTGTTGTCGGAGGTGCGGAACTTATCGCTCAGATTCCAGCCGTCGCCCAGGTCGAACGAACCCTCCAGACCGACGGAGTCGCTTTTCACTTTCAGGCCGTCGTTGACGTTGGTGGATACCGGCGTGTTGTTCTTGCTGAGGACCACATCGCGCACCCAGTACGGCGAATAGAAGCTGACCGTGCGCGGATCGATGCCGGGGATTTCGTGGATCTGCTGGTTTACCACTTGCACCGGCACCGGCAGCGCGGTCGGCGCCTTGTCGTCCAGATGCTTGAACGACAAACGGATAAAGCCATTGTCCAGATCATGGGTGATATTGCCGCGAATCTGGCCGCCGCCTTCGGTGCTCATGCCGGTGTTGCGCACGCCTTCGCCGGTGCGGTAATTGCCGCCGATGAAGAAGCGGGTCTTGTCCGAAATCGGCGCGCCGTAATCGAAGTCGTAGCGGGTTTCGTCGTAACCGAGGCCGCGGCTGATGGCGATGTGGCCGCCCTTCTCTTCGCCGGTCTTGGTGATGAAGTTGATGATGCCGCCCGGCGCATTGGTGGCCAGCGTGGAGGCCGAGCCGCCGCGCACCACTTCCAGGTGGTCCAGCGTGCCATCGATCTTCACATAGCTATCCGGCGTAATGAAGTTGAAGTCCCCCGACTGCAACACCGGCAGCCCGTCTTCCTGAATCTGCACATAGCGCGCGCCGCCGGCCGAAATCGGCACGCCGCGCACGGTGATATTGGCGTTGCCCTCGCCGCCCGACGATTCCGAACGCACGCCCGGCACCGAGCGCAGCACCTCGGCCGCGCTCAGCGGCGCGGCGTTTTTGATGGTGTCGCCTTCGAGGGTACTGATGGAGACGCTGGTCTTCATCTTGGACGAAGCGCCGCTGGTGCCGGTGACCACCACGCGCTCCATGTTCAGGCCGTCGGACGGCGGGGTTTCCTGCGCGGCGGCAGTGCCCATGTGCAGGACAGCGGTTGCGACAGCGGCAGCGATGCCGCCCAGTTTAAGGGTGCGATGGTGCATGGTCGTCTCCAGTATTTGTCGTTGTTGCTGCTTTATTGAGCAGGTGAACACATTATGCAATCGATTGCATTAAATTGCAAAAGACTTTTTGTTACGGCTTTTAAAGCCGAATGCAATCGGTTGCATAAATCACACAGTACTGTGTCGGACGATCAGCTGGGTGGGCAGTTGCAGCGAGGGCGCCGGACGGCCCTCGGTCAGTTCCAGCAGGGAGGCGACCAGCGCCCGGCCGGCCTCTTGAATGGGCTGCTGCACGGTGGTCAGCGGCGGGTGGAAGTAGCTGGACAGCTGGATGTCATCGTAACCGACCACCGCCACGCGGCCCGGCACATCCAGCCCGCGCTGACGCAGTGCATTGATCGCCTCCATGGCCATCAGATCGCTGCCGGCGAAAATGGCGTCGAACGGCACGCCGGAGGCCAGCAGTTGCTCGACCGCGAGGCGGCCGCCATCCGGCACAAATAAGGCTGGCACCAGCAGCGCGGCGTCAACGGCCATGCCGGCCGCGCGCAAGGCATTGCACAAGCCGTCATAGCGCTGGCCGATTTCCGGCAGGTTGATGTCGCCAAAGAAGGCGATGCGCTTGCGCCCCAGCGCCAGCAGATGCGCGCCGGCCAGCTCGCCGCCGGCCACGTTGTCGCCGCCGACGGTGCAGTACAGTTGCTGCGGCAACTGCGCGCCCCACACCACGATGGGCACATGGCGCGCCGCCAGCTGGTTCAACTGGTCATGATGACGCCACTGGCCGATCAGCACGATGCCGATCACACGGCCGGTATCGAACGGCGCGGCGGCGGCATCCAGCTCGCTGGCGTCCACGCGCGACACCAGCATGTCGAAACCCTGCTCGGTCAGCGCATCGGCCAGGCTGCCCAGCATGGACAGGAAGAAGGGATCGGACAGGTGCTGGCGGGTGTCCGGGTCGTACGGCACCACCACGCCCACGGTACGGTTCTGCTTCATGCGCAGGTTTTGCGCACCGATGTTGATGTTGTACTTGAGCGAGCGCGCCAGCTCCATGACGCGGGTGCGCGTCTCCTCGCTGATCAGTTTGCTGCCAGCCAGCGCCCGCGAGACGGTGGAAGTCGACACGCCCGCCAGCCGCGCAATATCGGCCATTTGCAGGCGGCGGCTCTCCGCTTCCGGCGGCATGGACTTGGGCATGGGCTTAGGCAGGAACCGTGTCCTTGAACGACTGGCGTTCGGACAGCTTGTCGAACAGCTTGGCCAGGTTAGGATAATCGTCGCGCCAGGTAATGTCCGGGAAGCGGAACGACAGCCAGCCCAGCGTGCAGCCGACGGCCACGTCGGCCAGCGAGTAGTGGATGCCGGTGCAGTAAGCCTGATCGCCCAGACGTTCCGACAGCGCCTTCAGGCCAAGGTCGACCTTGCGCATCTGGCGCGCCATCCAGTCTTCGCTTTGCAGTTCCTTGGGACGCATGGTGCGCTCCAGGCGCACGCTCACGGCGGCATCGAGCATGCCGTCGGCCAGCGCTTCCCAGCACTTGACGTCGGCACGATCGCGGCCGTTCGGCGGCAACAGCTTGCAGACCGGCGTCAGGGTATCCAGATATTCGACCATGACGCGCGAATCGATCATCACCGTGCCGTCTTCCATGACCAGGCTAGGCACCTTGCCAAGCGGGTTGAGCTGGCTGATGGTGGTGTCTGCCGCCCAGACATTTTCCAGTTCGAACTGGTAATCGAGCTTTTTTTCCGCCAACACCACGCGTACTTTGCGCACGTAAGGGCTGGCGAGGGAACCGATGAGTTTCATAGACGCTTAGAGAGGAAGATCAGGCCCCAGTATAACATCGGCGGCTCCGGGGCCGGCCAATGGTAAAATCACGGTCTGCTCTTTCAACTTCCGTTCTTTCCATCATGACCACTACTCCTTACTCCACGCTGTCGGCCCTGTCGCCGCTGGACGGCCGCTACGCCGGTAAAACCGATCTGCTGCGCCCTATCCTGTCCGAATCCGGCTTCATGCACCACCGCGTCAAAGTAGAAATCTCCTGGCTGCAAGCGCTGTCGCTGGCCGGCTTTGACGAGATCAAGCCGTTCTCGGCCGAAGCGAACGCCCTGCTGGACAAGCTGGCCGCCGGCTTCACCGAACAGGATGCCGCCCGCATCAAGGAAATCGAAGCCGTCACCAACCACGACGTGAAAGCCGTGGAATACTGGCTCAAGGAAAAGGTCAAGGATGTGCCGGAACTGGTGGCCGCGTCGGAGTTCATCCACTTCGCCTGCACCTCGGAAGACATCAACAACACCTCGCACGGCATGATGCTGAAAGCCGCGCGCGACCAGGTCATGCTGCCATCGCTGCGCAAGGTGATCGCCAGGCTGACCGAAATCGCCCACGCCAACGCCGAACTGCCGATGCTGTCGCGCACCCACGGCCAGACCGCCAGCCCGACCACCCTGGGCAAGGAGATGGCCAACGTGGTGGCCCGCCTGCAGCGCGCCATCAAGCGCATCGAACAGGTTGAAATCCTCGGCAAGATGAATGGCGCGGTCGGCAACTACAACGCCCACCTGTCGGCCTATCCATCGTTCGACTGGCCGGCGTTCTCGAAGAACGTGATCGAGCAGCGCCTGGGTCTGGTGTTCAACCCATACACCATCCAGATCGAGCCGCACGACTACATGGCGGAGCTGTTCGACGCCTTCGCGCGCGCCAACACCATCCTGCTGGACCTGAACCGCGACATCTGGAGCTACGTCTCGCTGGGCTACTTCAAGCAAAAGCTGAAAGCCGGCGAAATCGGTTCGTCGACCATGCCGCACAAGGTCAATCCGATCGACTTCGAAAACTCGGAAGGCAACCTGGGCCTGGCCAACGCCGTGCTGAAACACCTGTCGGAAAAACTGCCGGTGTCGCGCCTGCAACGCGACCTGACCGACTCGACCGTGCTGCGCAATATCGGCGTCGGCCTCGGCTACGCCCTGCTGGCCTACGACAGCTGCCTGCGCGGCCTGAACAAGCTGGAAGTGAATCCGCAGCGCCTGGAAGCCGACCTGGACGCCAACTGGGAAGTGCTGGCCGAGCCGGTACAGACCGTGATGCGCCGCTACGGCATCGCCAACCCGTACGAACAGCTGAAAGAGCTGACCCGCGGCAAAGGCATCTCCAAAGCCGCGCTGCAAGAGTTCATCAACGGCCTGGCCGTGCCGCAGGAAGCCAAAGACCTGATGCTGGCCATGACGCCGTCGAACTACACCGGCATCGCCGCGACCCTGGCAAAAGCCATCTGATGTAGAAAAGCAATCTGCCGTACACTAGCCCCGGAGACGCCCGCGTCCCCGGGGCTTTTTTTTACCCAAGACCTCCATTGCGGGTTGCGGGTTACGCCGGTGCCGCAAGCAAACATTCCAATTCTTTGGTATATTAGTCCTAATACGTACTATTTCCTCGGAGCCACATATGCCACGCTATACCAAAATCGCCATGTTGCTGCACTGGCTAGTCGCCTTGCTCATCATTGCCACCTTCTTCCTTGGCTTATCCATGGTCGACATTCCGGGCTTCACGCCCACCAAGCTGAAATACTTCTCCTGGCACAAATGGATGGGTGTGACGGTGCTGTTCCTGGCCGTGGTCCGCGTGGTCTGGCGCAAGGCCAACCGCCCGCCGCCGCCGCTGGCGTCGATCCCGGCCTGGCAGCACAAAATCGCCGACGGCATGCACATCCTGCTGTACCTCCTGATCTTTGCGGTGCCGATCTCGGGCTACCTGTACTCGTATGCAGCCGGCGTGCCGGTGGTGTACCTGGGCCTGTGGCAAATGCCGGCCGTGATCGGCCCAGATCCTGAACTTAAGGCAACTTTAAAAACTGTTCATTATGTTCTGACCATGACGATGGCCGCAGCAGTCGTGGCGCACGCCCTGGCCGCATTGAAGCATCACTTTATCGACCGCGACGTCACGCTGAAACGCATGCTGCCGCTGTAAAAACCTACTCACTGGAGCCCTGAACATGAACACCATGAAAAAAATCGCCCTCGTGTCCCTGCTGGGTGTGGCCTTTGCCGCCAGCGCCGCCGCGCTGAAAGCCGATCCGGCCAAAAGCACCGTCACCGCCACCTTCAAGCAAATGAACGTGCCGGTGGACGCCAAGTTCAAGAAATTCACCGCCGCCATCGACTACGATGCCGCCAAGCCGGACGCCGCCAAGGCCACGGTGGAAGTGGAAACCGGCAGCATGGACCTGGGCGACGCCGAATACAACAAGGAAGTGACGAAGAAAGAATGGTTCAACGCCGCGCAATTCCCGAAAGCCACCTTCGTCTCGTCCTCGATCAAGCCAGCCGGCGCCGGCAAACTGACCGTGACCGGCAAGCTGACCATCAAAGGCAAAACCACCGACGTCACCTTCCCGCTGAGTGTAAAAGCCGACGGCAAGACGCAAGTGTTTGACGGCGCCGTGCCGATCAAGCGCCTGGCCTACAACATCGGCGAAGGCGAATGGAAAGACACCAGCATGGTGGCCGACGACGTCACCATCAAATTCCACGTAGTAGCTGCGCAATAAACCACACAAGGGAGACTTACCACATGAAATTGCAGATCCTGATCGCCACGCTGCTGGCTGCCTCGGCCACCTCCGCCATCGCCGCCACCTACAACATCGACCCGACGCACACCTATCCTAGCTTCGAGGCCGACCACATGGGCCTGTCGGTATGGCGCGGCAAATTCGACAAAACCAGCGGCACGGTGAATCTGGATACTGCGGCCAAGACCGGCGCGCTGGACGTGAAAATCGACGCCTCCTCGATCGACTTTGGCTTCGACAAAATGAACTCGCACGCCAAGGGTGCGGACATGTTCAATGTGGAGAAATTCCCGACCATCACCTACACCAGCAAATCGTTCAAGTTTGAGGGCGACCAGCTGGTGGCGGTGGACGGCGAGCTGACCCTGCTGGGCGTGACCAAGCCGGTGGCGCTGAAAGTGAACAAGTTCAAGTGCATCATGCACCCGCGCTACAAGCGTGAAGTATGCGGCGCCGACGCCAGCGCCGAGTTCAAGCGCAGCGACTTCGGCCTGAACTACGGCCTGCCGGCCTTCTCGCCGGAAGTCAAACTGGCGATCCAGATCGAAGCCATCAAAGCCGATTAAAAATCCGGGGTCAGTTCTTGCAATCCAACACGGGCTCAGCCATTGCATGGCTGAGCCCGTGTTGGATTGCAAGAACTGACCCCGGGTTAAAGCCTTAAAATTCCAGTTGACGTTGACGTAAGGTATGACGATACTTTGCTCGCCACAATCTCTCTGGAAGAAAAATGAAAAAATCCCTCCTCGTGCTCGCCATCCTGAGCACCGCCGCCTGTGCCGACGAAGGCATGTGGATGCCGCAGCAGCTGCCACAAGTAGCCAAGCAACTCAAGGCTGCCGGCCTGAAACTCGATCCCGCTAATCTGACCAAACTGACCGAGTTCCCGATGGGCGCCATCGTCAGCCTCGGCGGTTGCTCGGCTTCGTTCGTGTCGCCGCAAGGTCTGGTTGCCACCAACCACCACTGCGTTTATGGCAGCGTGGCCCACAACTCGACGCCGGAACGCAACCTGCTGGCCAATGGCTTCCTCGCGCATAACTTCGGCGAAGAATTACCGGCCGCGCCAGGCACGCGCGTCTACGTGACCAAGGCGGTCACCGATGTCAGCAAACAGATCATCACGCCCGCAGTGGCCAAGCTGAGCGGTAAGCAGCGCAGCGACGCCATCGAAAAGAATCAAAAAGCCCTGCAGACCGAGTGCGAAAAAGACGCCGGCCACCGCTGCACCGTGTCGTCCTACTACGGCGGCCTGGAGTTCTACCTGATCAAGCAACTGGAAATCCGCGACGTGCGCCTGGTGCACGCGCCGCCGGAAGGCGTGGGCAAGTTCGGCGGCGATACCGACAACTGGATGTGGCCGCGCCACACCGGCGACTACGGCTTCTACCGCGCCTACGTCAGCAAGGACGGCAAGGCTGCCGACTACAGCAAGGATAACGTCCCTTACCTGCCGCAGCACTACCTGAAGCTGGCCAGGGAAGGTGTGAAGGAAGGCGATTTCATCATGGTGCTGGGCTACCCGGGCCGCACCAACCGCCACCGCCTGCCGTCGGAAGTGGCATTCACCTTCGACTGGAGCTATCCGGCGTTCGTGAAGTCCTCGGCCGAAAACCTGGCCATCATTGCCGACACCACCAAGGACAACAAGGACACCGCGCTGAAATACGCGTCGCAAGTGGCCGGCATCAACAATTACTACAAGAACCGCCAGGGCATGCTGGATTCCTACGCCGGCAGCGACATGCTCAAGCGTAAAACCGCCGAGCATGAAGCGCTGAAGCAGTGGATCAATGCCGACGCCAAGCGCAAGGCCGAATACGCCGGCGATATCGAGGCAGTGGAAAAACTGATCGCCCAGCGCGATGCGGAGACCAGGCGCGACTACTACTTCGGCTCGTCCAAGCCGCGCCTGCTGAACACTGCGCGCACGCTGTACCGCCTGGCCAATGAAAATACCAAGCCGGACGCCGAGCGCAAGTCCGGCTTCCAGCAACGTGACGTGCCGCGCATCAAGGCCGCGGTCGACGCGCTGGTGCGCAACTACGACGAGAAGGTCGACAAGGCGCTGGTGCTGAACAGCCTGGCCAAGTACGCCGCGCAGCCGTCAGCACAGCGTAACGCCGCCTTTGACACGGTGATGGGCATCAAGGATGGCATGAGCAAGGACGCGCTGCAAGCCGCGCTGGACAAACTGTACGCCGGCAGCAAGCTTGGCGATGCGGAGCAACGCAAGGCATGGCTGGAGCGCAAGCCGGAAGACTTCAAGGCCAGCGACGACAGTTTCATCAAGGCCGCCGTGGCCCTGTACGAGCCGGACCTGAAAGCCGAAGCGGAAGAGGAAGAGCTGGGCGGCAAGCTGCAACAAGCCTACGCCAACTATATGAAGGCCAAGATCGCCTACATGAACAGCAAGGGCCAGGCCGTTTATCCTGACGCCAACAGCACCCTGCGCGTGACCTTCGGCAAGATCGCCGGCCGCGATCCGGGTTCTGACGGCACTATCTGGAAGGCCTTCACCACCGTGCAGGGCGTAGCCGCCAAGGCCACCGGCCAGGGCGAGTTCAACGCCCCTGCCGCGCAGCTGAAAGCCATCAAGGAGAAAGACTTCGGCAAGTATGTCGATCCGGTGCTGAAATCGGTGCCGGTGGCTTACCTGGCAACGCTGGACATCACCGGCGGCAACTCCGGCTCGGCCGCGCTGAACAGCAAGGGCGAGTGGATCGGCCTGGCGTTTGACGGCACGCTCGATTCCATCATCTCCGACTGGGACTTCAACAAGGCCATGACGCGCGACATCCAGGTCGACCTGCGCTACATCCTGTGGAACATGAAACACGTCGATCACGCCGACAACCTGCTGAAGGAAATGAACGCCGAATAAGCGTTCCATTCCAGCCTCAAGCCACGCGGCCGAAATGCCGCGTGGTTTTTTTTCGCCTGCCGTTGACGCAGCCCTGCTCGCCCCTCGCGATGCCTGACTACGATTGGAATTCGGACAATTCCAATTGCAAGCAGGCGTCAACAGGGACATACTCAAATGCGCGCAGTCTTTTGGGAGTTACCGTCATTTGCCCGGCATCGTGAGCGCTACCTCAATGACGATGAGTACCGGGTATTGCAGATTGAAATGATGAGCAATCCCACTGCCGGCACGGTCATCCAGGGCAGCGGCGGCCTGCGCAAGCTACGGCATGTTCATGCAGCAAAGAATAAAGGCAAACGCGGCGGCATTCGTGTCATCTATTTCTGGCGGCTTTCTGAACATGAGTTCTGGTTGTTCTCCATCTATGGCAAGGACCAGACAATGGATTTGACGCCCGAGCAATTACAGGCCCTGCGTAGGCGGCTCAAAAGCGAACTACAGCAACGGGGAGTAGAACCATGAAAAAGCGCAATCTATTCAATGAGATTATGGAGGGATTCAATGCGCTGGAGGCTGAACGCAAGGGCAAGGGGAAAATCAAGAAGACGCATCTTGATATCCCTGACGAATCTCGTTCACAACAAGAATCAGGTACATTAACAGTTCCCTCAACCAGCCGTAAGGAGATGTCATGCCCGCGAAGAAAATCGCCGTTGTGATCGGCAGCTTGCGCAAGGATTCACTGAACCGGAAATTCGCCCACGAAGTCATTGCATTGGCGCCACCGTCGCTAAGCTTTGAGATCGTTGAAATCGGTGAGCTGGCCCTCTATAACCAGGATCTGGAAGAGAACGGCGCCGTCGCGCCGCAGGCGTGGACACATTTCCGTCAACGCATCAAGGAAGTGGACGGCGTGCTGTTCTTCACGCCCGAGTACAACCGCTCGGTGCCGGCCCCGCTCAAGAACGCCATCGACGTCGGCTCGCGCCCCTACGGCAGCAGCGTGTGGAGCGGCAAGCCGGCGGCCATTGTCAGCGTCTCGCCGGGCGCCACCGGCGGCTTTGGCGCCAACCACCATCTGCGCCAGTCGATGGTGTTCCTCGACATGCCGCTGTTGCAGCAGCCGGAAGCCTACATCGGCGGCGCCGCCAACCTGCTCGGCCCGGACGGCAAGATCAACAACGACAGCACCAAACAGTTCCTGAAGAAGTTCATCGACACCTACGCCCAGTGGGTCGAGACCACCGGCAAGAAATAATCAGCGCTTGATGGCCCTGAAGGTGTAGCCGGCGGCGGCCAGCGCGACCGGATCGGTTGCCGTGGGCGCGCCGCGGTTCAATCGCAACAGCAATGGCCCGTCGCGCCCCGGCTGCACCGCCAGGTCCGCCCCCGGCAGCCGCTGCGCCAGCTGCACCGCCCCTTCCGGCGCGCCGGAGCGGCTGATGTAGAGGCGGTACGACACGCGGCTATCTCCCAGTTCCAGCAGATATCCCGCCACCGCCGTGGTCCTGGCCAGGCCCGGCATGGCCGTCACCCGCAGCCGCGTGTCCTGCTTGCGCAAGTCGAGGACGTTCCAGGCCTGCATCGGACACAGCTGCGGCCCGCCCGCCTTGCCTGCCGCCAGCACCGTCCCGCCCGCCGGCTCCGCGACCACCACCGGCACGCCGTCGCGCAAGGCCTGCAGCGGCGCCAGCCCGTCATAACGCCCGGTGCTGGCCGGCGTCACCAGCAGCAGGTCCGCCGCCGGCCAGCCTTGCATCAGTTCCTGACTGTAGGATTCCGCATCGGCATCCACAGCCAGCACGGTGAGGCCCTGAAAGCTGATCAGCAGTACGCCCTTGCCCAACGGCCGCACCCGCCCCTGCGCCGCCGCGCCCGCCGGCCCGCCATTGCCTTTGCCGTTGGCGCGCACGTCGATCACATAGCGCGGCCCGATCTGCGCCAGGCCCCAGCGGCACACCAGCGCCAGCATCAGCACCACCAATAACGCCCGCAAGCCGTATCTGTTCCGCATCGCCGCCTCCCGTCCAAGTGGAACAGCCAGTAAAACACCGGCCGCTCACACTTACCTTGAAGCAACGCAACGGTCCCGCTGCGGGCGCTCAAAAAACGGGCACGATGATACAATCTCGCCCTCGACAGCGGACTTATCCAGCCCGCCTTCCTCCACATACACCTCTGAGATCCAGACGACCATGCACCCAGACATGCCGACGCCGTACGAAAAAGGCAATCAAAACCAGACCACCACGTGGAGCGAATGTATCGCTTTCTACGAAGCCCTGGCACAGCGCTTCCCGCAGGTGCTGCGATTTGAACAGATCGGCGTGTCCGATGGCGGCATCCCGGTGCATGCCGGCGTGGTCAGCGCCGACGGCGTACACGACCGCGGCCAGATCAAGGCCGAAGGCCGCACCGTCTTCTTCAACAACAACGGCATCCATCCCGGCGAACCCGAGGGCGTGGATGCCTGCATGGCCATCGTGCGCGACCTGTGCTTCGATCCGGCCAAACTGGCGGCGCTGGACAAGACCGTACTGCTGTTCGTCCCGCTGTACAACGTTGACGGCGCGCTGAACCGCGCCAACACCTCGCGCGTGAATCAGGACGGCCCGGAGCAATTCGGATTCCGCGGCAACAGCCGCCACCTCGACCTGAACCGCGACTTCGTCAAGTGCGACACGCTCAACGCCCGCATCTTCAACCAGCTGCTGACCAGCTGGGACCCGGACGTGATGGTCGATACCCATACCTCCAACGGCGCCGACTATCCCTACACCATGACCCTGATCCACACGCAGGCGGACAAGCTGGGCTACGGCCTCGGCCCCTTCCTGCGCGAGACCATGCTGCCGCACATCTACCAGGAAATGGAAGCCAAAGGCTGGCCGACCTGCCCGTACGTCAATCCGGTCAAGGACACGCCGGACGACGGCATCGCCGAGTTCCTGGAAGTACCGCGCTTCTCGACCGGTTTCGCCGCCCTGCATCACGTGATCGGCTTCATGCCGGAGACGCACATGCTCAAGCCCTTCAAGGACCGCTACGATTCGATGCGCGCCCTGCTGGACGTGACCATGGCCTTCACCGTCACGCACGGCGAACAAATCAGGCAGCTGCGCGCCGCCGCCAAAGAGCAAGCCGCCAACGCCAGCGCGTGGACCGTGGCATGGAAGATGGACGAGAACAACCCGTCGACCTTCCGCTTCAAAGGCTACGAGGCCAAACGCAGCCCGTCGCTGCTGGGCGACTACCAGCGCCTGTCCTACGACCGCAGCAAGCCGTGGGAAAAGGACATCGCCTACTACAACAGCTTCGTGCCGGCGGCCACCGTGCGCGCGCCGAAGGGCTACATCGTGCCGCAAGCCTGGCGCGAAGCCATCGAGCGCCTGCAATGGAACGGCGTCGACATGGCCCGCTTCGACGAAACCTCCACCGTGGAAGCGCAGTACTATCACATCGTCTCCGTCACCTCGCGCCCGACCGCCTACGAAGGCCATATGTACCACGACGAGGTGCAACTGGAAGCGCGCACCGGCAGCTTCACCGTGCAACCGGGCGACTACTTCATTCCGCTCAAGCAGGCCAACGCCCGCTACGCCGTCGAAACGCTGGAACCGCAAGGCCACGACTCCTTCTTCCGCTGGGGCTTCTTCAACAGCGTGCTGGAGAAAAAAGAGAACTACTCCGACTACGTGTTCGAAGACCTGGCGCTGGAGATGCTGCAAACCGAGCCTGAACTGAAAGCCCGATTCGAAGCATGGAAAGCAGCCAATCCGGCGCTGCTGTCGAATCAGGATGCGGTGCTCGGCTTCATCTTCGCCAACGGCAAACGCCACGAAGAACCTGAATGGCGCCGCTATCCGGTGCTGTCGGTCTTCTAAAAAATTCACAACCTGCGTTACCCATCATGCGCACCGCGGCGATCCCGCGGTGCGCATGCCAGCTGCCCACAAGGCCATAGCGACCATGCACTACGCACTCAACCTGCGCACCTTCTTCTATAGCCATTACTTTTATCTAGGCTTGCGTTTCGCCGCCGGCCTGGTAGGCGTCACGCTGATCACACTCCAATTCGCCGGCATGGCCACCGCCATGACGGTGTGTATCGGCGCGCTCTGCACCGCGCTGATGGACATGCCCAGCCCCCTGCGCCACAAGTTCAACGAGATGAGCGCCTCGGTGCTGCTGTGCAGCGCAGTCACCCTGCTCATCAGCCTGTGCGCGCCGTATCGCTGGCTGCTCATGACCATGCTGGTGGCGATCAGCTTTGGCGCCTGCATGATGGTGGTCTACGGCCGCAAGTCCATGCCGTTGCAACTGGCCACGCTGTTCATCATGACCATGTCCATGGAACACGCGATGACAGCGCGCGAGTCCTTCATCCATACCGGCTTGTTCACGCTGGGCGCGGTGGCTTACCTGGCTTATGCCATGGGCATCTCGTGGATACTGCGTCACCGCATCAAGCAGCAGGTGCTGGCGGAGGCGCTGTTCGAGCTGGCGGCCTACATCGACATCAAGGCCGACTTCTACGACACCCGCTACAATCTCACCGAACAATTCAATAAGCTGATCCGCCATCAAAGCCTGCTGGCCGACCGCCAGCAAGCCTCGCGCGACCTGATCCTGCGTGCGCACAACAACGCCAAGGACGCCATCGTGGTGCAGGTGCACGTCTGCATGCTGGACCTGTATGAGCTGATCCTGTCCACCCATACCGACTATGCGCAGCTGCGCGTGCACCTGGCGGATTCGCCGGTGCTGAAAACCCTGCACGATCTGGCCTACAAGGCGGCGCGCGATATCGAATCGGTGGCGTATGACGTCACGCGCAAGAAGGCATCCTACCCCGAGATTAGCTACGAGCCGGAGCTGGACGCCATCGAGGAGGAACTGGCCGCCATACAGCGGCGCATCCACGAGGGCAAGCCGGAACAGGAAGCGCTGGCCGTGCTGCGCGCGCAGCGCAACAAGATCCGCGCCATCATCAAGATGATCGGCGAACTGCATCAGGCCAGCCAGAAGGCCTACGACACCACGCCGTTCTGGGCCGACGCCGACATGGGTCCGTTCCTGTCGCAGCAAAAGTACGAGTTCCGCATGATCCTTTCGCACCTGCGCTGGGACTCGCCGATCTTCCGCTTCTCGTTGCGGGTGGCGATGGCCATTTCGGCCGGCCTGCTGATCGGCGCATGGTTGCCGTATTCCGCGCACAGCTACTGGATCGTGCTGACCATCGTGATCATCCTCAAGCCGTCGTTCAGCATGACCAAGCAGCGCCGGCGCGACCGCATCGTCGGCACCGTGATCGGCTGCATCATCACCGCGTTGATCCTCAAGTTCCTCAACTACCCATCCGTCATTCTCGGCGTGCTGGTACTGTCCACGGTGGCCATGCCGACCTTCGTCTACCTGCGCTATCGCTACGCGGCGGTGGCGGTCAGCGTGATGATCCTGCTGCAAATGTACCTGCTCGCTCCCGGCAACGGCAACCTGATCACCGAACGGCTGATCGACACCATCGTCGGCGCGGCGGTGGCGACGGCATTCAGCTTTGTACTGGCCAACTGGGAATATCAGTCCGTGCCGCGTCTTGTGCGCGGCGTGCTGGATGTGAACCTGCGCTACATGCAGGCCAGCTTCGATCTGCTGCAAGGCAAAGGCAAGGACGATTTCGCCTACCGCATCGAGCGCAAGCGCCTGATGGATAGCCTGGCGGGCCTCAGCTCCGCGCTCGCGCGCATGCTCGACGAACCGGCCAGCAAGCAGCGTGCGGTGGAGGACATCAATCTGTTCATCGTGCAGAACTACCTGCTGATGGCGCATGTGGCGGCCCTGCGCGCCATCCTGCGCCGGCACACGAAGGAACTGCCCACCGAAGCGCTGAACGCCATGCTGGCAGAGAGCCACGAGCAAGTGGTGGAGATCCTCACCCACGCGCTGGATCCGCACAATGCCGCAGCGCGCGAGATGGCCGGACAGGCCGGCGAACATGCGCTGATGTCGGCGGCCACGCTGTCGGCGCAGGATGCCGCCGCTGCGGCAGCGGCACTGGTGCCGTGGTCCGGCTGGCCGCTGATCCAGCGCCGCATCCGCCTGCTGCAGGCGGACGCCGTGAAGATTATCGTCCACAGCGAAGCAATCCTGCGCGATGTGACGTAACATGGAGGGATGACTTCCAATTCATCCTTCACCACCCGCGACCTGCTCTCCGCCCTGGTGGTCGTTATTATCTGGGGCACCAACTTCGTCGCCATGAAAGTCGGCCTGCGTAATCTGACGCCGTTTCAAATGGGCGCGGCGCGCTATGTGTTCGCCATCCTGCCGCTGATTCTGTTCGTGAAGCCGCCCAGGCTGCCGGCCAGGTGGGTGCTGGCCTACGGCTTCAGTCAAGGCGTGGGTCAATTCGGCCTGCTGTTCCTGTCGCTGAAAGTGGGTATGTCCGCTTCGCTGGCTTCCGTCATCTTGCAGACGCAGGTCTTCTTCACCGCCATCTTCGGCTTCCTGCTGCTGAAAGAGCGCACCAGCCGCGCGCTGCTGGCTGGTCTGACGCTGGCGGCGGTGGGTCTGCTGTGCTTCGCCATGAGTTCTCTGCAATCGGCGCACTCCGCCGCCATCACGCCGGCCGGCTTCGCGCTATGCCTTGCCGGCGCCGCCATGTGGGCGGTGTCGAATATCGTCGTGCGGCGCGCGCAGCAGGCTACGCCGGGATTCGACGTGATCAGCTTTATCGTCTGGTGCGGCGCCGTGCCTATTGTGCCTTTCGTGCTGCTCTCGCTGGCGTTTGACGATCCATCCACGCGCTGGCAATGGGTAGACGCTCCGTTTGCGACCTGGGTTTCAGTGGCGTATATCGGCTGGATGTCCACCATCGTCGGCTACGCCATGTGGACGCGGTTGTTGAAGCGCTACCCGGTCAACCGCGTGGCGCCTTTCAGCCTGGGCGTACCAGTGGTCGGCATCGCCTCGGGCATGCTGGCCCTGGGCGACAGCATCACCGGCTGGCAATGGGCGGGCATTGCGCTGATTGTGGCGGCGCTGGTATGCACCATGTTCGGCGGCCGCTGGCTGGACCGCCGTTCATAATCAAGCCGCGAAGCAGACGCGGTTGCGGCCCGTCTCCTTGGCGCGGTACAGCAGCGCGTCGGCCTTTTGCAGCATGGCTTCCGCCGTGCCGGCCGCGAGGTCGGCATACACGCCCATGCTCATCGTCACCTTCAATTCCGGATGCACCTGATGCCATGGGAAGGATTCGATAATCCCGCGCAGCTTGTCGCACAGCGCGGCCGCTTGCGGCAGTTCGGTTTCCGGGAAGGCGATGACGAATTCCTCTCCGCCGTAGCGTGCCACCAGATCGCTCAAACGCATATGGCTGCGCAAGATCTCGCCGACCTGGCGTAGCACCGCATCGCCGGTGGCGTGCGAGAACTGATCGTTGATCTTCTTGAAGTAATCGATGTCGCCGATCACCATGGCCAGCGGCCGCTTGTGGCGCACCGCGTGGCTGAACAGGGTGCAGGCCTGCTCGTCGAAGTGACGACGGTTGTGCAGCTTGGTCAGCGCATCGCGCACACTGAGTTCGCGCATTTGCTCGGCCTGCGCCAGGATGGTCTGATGCGACTCCTGCAATTCCTCATGCGAACGCGCCAGCTTTTCGCTCATCTCGTTGAAGGCGGCGGCCAGTTCGGCCACTTCGTCCTTGCCTTCGACCGGCACGCGCTGCAGCAGCGAGCCGCCGTGCATGGCGCGCACCGCCTTGGTCAGATGGCCCAGCGTACGGCCCAGACTACGGCTTAGCAGGAAGCCGAGCGCCAGCGCCAGCACCGCCGCGCCGCTCACGCCATACCACAGCGCCTCACGCATCGCGGCCAGGTATTGCAGCTCCTGTTTGCTCGGCGTGATCACGCCTTCCGGCGACACGTAGGCCGCCACCGCGCCATTCACCATCACCGCCCGCGCATCCCTGCGCGCCGCCTCGGGCAGGGCCTCGCCGTGCTGATACACGCCTGCGCCCAGCACCACACGGAAGTCCTGATCGGCCAGAATAAAGTGGTACGGCGGCTCGCCGCGCCGCCCCGGCGGACGATGCTCTCGGCCCTCTCCGCGTGGTGGACCTCGGCCATCGTCGGCCTCGGGACGGGGCGGACGACGGTCGCCGTCCGGGCCCTCGCCGCCCGGTGGCCCGCGTCCCTCATCCTCACGCGGTGGACGGCGATCTTCGTCCTGCGCGCCGTCCGAAAGCGGCGGTGGCTGCTGGTCGGACTGCATAAATTCATCGAAGCCCTGCTTGCCGGGACTGGCTTTCCAGCTTCCGTATTTCTGCAGGTACGCCGTCACGGCGGTATGGAAACGCTCAGCCGCCTGTTCGCGCCGGATGGTGTCCACTTTTTTGGTCATGCCGGCATAGGCCAGACCGCCCACCATCGCGACGGCCGCCAGTCCGGTCAACAACAAAGCCAGCATGAATTTCGTGCGCAAAGACATCCAGACCCCATCAAATTATTGCCCTATGGACAGCAATGATAACTGAATTTCGCTGCTCCTCGACAAGACAATTTCACAGGGAAAACACCGAGTTATACAGTTAATTTATGGCGCGTATCACAAATCAAAAGTTTATTTATTACTGAAACGAGCGCATACTGCACTGCATCAAACGAACATTTACGGAGCTTCTCATGAGCGCAACGACCTACAACACCTTCGCTGACACTGGTTACTTCGCCAACATTGCCAACGCCGCGCGCCAACTGGTTGCCGCCCTGTTCGCTGTCAAGCCAGTTGTATCGCAGCGCAACAAGGAAGAAAGCCTTTGGTGGCTGAATCGCCTGGCCGCCGACAGCGAGCTGCACTCGCCGAATCTGGCTGCCGAACTGCGCTACATCGCTTCCCGCGGTTAATCGAATCTACTTATCAGGAGAACACCATGCTGACCATCATCGAAAACCTGCCTGCTGCAATCGCCCTGTCCGGCCTGGTGCTGCGCCTCTACCTGGGCGGCAAGCCAGAAAACAAGGCTGAATAAGCTGCACAGCGACTGAGCATAAATGGCAAAAAAGCCCCCGTCGGCCTGAACGCGCTCAAGATCGCGCTCAGTGCAGACGGGGGCTTTTTTAAATTGCTGTCTCAGTTCAGGCGGGAGTTGCGCATCCCGTACAGGAAGTAAGTCAGAATCGCCGCGCTCATCCAGATGATAAACACAGTATAAGTCGTCATCGACAACCCGAACATCAGATACAGGCAAGCCGCGATGCTCAGGCCCGGCACGAAGTAAGGACCGCCCGGCACGCGGAAACCCTTCACGGCCGACGCGCCTTCCTTGCGCCGCATCACCGGCACCGCCAGCGACACCACGATGAACGCCGTCAGCGTGCCCATGCTGACCATGTCCCACAGGAAGGTCGCATCCACAAAGCCGGCCACCAGGCCGACCACGATGCACACGATCAGCGTGTTCCGCACCGGCGAACCGGTACGCGGGCTGACCTTCTGGAACGATTTCGAAATCAGGCCATCCTTGGCGATGGCGTACAGAATGCGGGTCTGGCCGTAGATGGTCACCAGCGTCACGCTGAACACCGAGATCACCGCACCTGCCGCCAGCACCAGCGCCGGCCAGGTCTGCCCCGTCACGTTTTGCAGGATCACGGCCAGGCCGGCTTCCTGTCCCGCAAACTTGGAGGCAGGCTGCGCGCCCATCGCCGCCACGGCCACCAGCATGTAGAACAGCGTCACGATGCCGAGGGCGGCCAGGATGCCGATCGGCACGTTGCGGGTTGGATTGCGCACTTCCTCGCCGGCGGTGGCGACGGTGTCCAGGCCAATGAAGGAGAAGAACACGGTGGCCGCTGCGGCCGTCACACCTGCCATGCCGGTGTAATGCGTGCCGCCGTCCGGGCTGAAGAACGGATGGAAGTTGTTGATATCAAAGCCGGTGAAGGCAATCACTACGAAGAAGATCAGGATGGCCAGTTTGATCAGCACCATGATGGCGTTGGTGGTGGCCGATTCCTTGGCGCCGCGCACCAGCAGCAGGCAGCACAGGCAGACCAGGATGATCGGCGGCAGGTTGATGCGGCCGCCATGGATCTCGATGCCGTGGGCGGTGGAGACGATCATCGGCGAGCGCAGCAGCTCGGGGATATGCCAGCCGAAGGCGTTGTTGAGGAAGTTGTTCAGGTAGTCCGACCAGCCGATGGCGGTGGCGCTGGCGGCCAGGCCATACTCCAGCAACAGACAGGCCGCCATGATGAAGGCCAGGAACTCGCCCACGGTGGCGTAGGCAAACGAATACGACGAGCCCGAGGCGGGAATGCGGAACGACAGTTCGGCATAACACAGCGCGGTCAGGCCGGCGGTAATCGCGGCGATCAGGAAGGACAGGATCACGGATGGCCCGGCCTTGGGGACGGCTTCGACCATGGTGAAGAAAATCCCGGTGCCGATGGTGGCGCCGACGCCGATCATCGTCAGGGGAAACAGGCCTATGGAGCGGTGCAGACTGTTACTGCTGCTTGGAGCGTGTTCTGTGTTTTTATTGTCGACCGGCTTGGTACGGGTCAGTTTCTGGACCAGCGTTTGGTTCACAGGCAATTCCTTGTGGGAGTGTATGTTCGGGCAAAAACACAGCGATTATAGGGCCATCCGGTGCGTGCCCCCTACAGGTATTTTGTGCCAGAAATACAACCTCTCGCGCCTTGGCGTTACAAGTGCTTACTTTTGATACAGCGGCATGTATAGATTGGAAACCAGACGCAGGTTACTCTTGAGACAAGTGTTACTCGAAGCCAAGAAGGAGCCCACCCATGCCGATCAAAAAAATCCCCACCGTATCCCGCCGCTTCCACCCCGCCGCCGTGACCGGCGCCGCGGTCATGCTGGTCGGCCTGGCCATCACTCTCACCGCTCTGATCGCCCGCGCTTAGTCAGTGAGCGAATCTTAGCAAGCCGCTCCGGCGCGCCCGCAAGTGGGGCTTAAGCCAAGGCGTCGATATTGGCACCGAGCTTGGCAGTGCCAGTGGTGGCCGCAGCCGACTTGGCTGCCTGGGCCATGTCGTAGATGAGTTGTTCTTGCTGGGTCACGGTGCCGTCCTGGTTTTTGTCGGCGGCCTCGTAGGTTTTGGTGGTGCTGGAGTTGACGCTGCTGCCACCGCCGTGCGGTCCACCGGCGCCGCCTTGTGGGCGTGGCGGTTTGAAGTCGCCGCTCTTGATGGCCGATTCGAGATCGTCTTTCGTAATCGAGCCTGTGCCTTCTTTATCAATCGCTGCGTACTGCCTGGTCGCGTCTTCGCTTGAGACGCCTTTGGATTCGAGGCCTTTGACGAATTCGTCTTTCGTCACTTTGCCGTCGGTGTCGGCATCCATGTCTTTGAAAACTCTGGATGCGAAGCGCGCCGCGCCTTTCGATGGGTCGAAAGTGGCGGCGCCGGTGCTGCTGTTGGAAATGCTGCTGATTGCGGTCGTCATGGCTCTTACTCCGTAGTTAAGGACAATGCTGCTCCTGTTAACGAACTAATCCATGTATCCATGACACTGCAAAGTGTAAAGACGGGTAAAGATCAGCCGACCCGCACCACCATCAGGCCCGCCCTCAATCCCACCCGCACATCGGGATTCGGGAACACCACCAGCTCCTCCGGATACTGCACGGTATAGACGGTATCGCCATCGCGCGCAATCACCTCGCCCTGTTTCATGGCGGTGAAGTTGTGCGTCTCTTTGCCGAAAGCCATCTGGAACTGGTCGCTCAACTTGATGATCTGCCGCGCCGTGTTGAAGATGTGCGGCCGCCGCGTCCCTTCACGCTTGGGCGCACCGCGCAGCAAATCGTCCAGCGCCTGCGAGGCATCCTTGAACTGCGCCAGATCGTTCTGCCCCAGCGTGCCGATGCGGCCCAGTTCAATCGTGGTGCCAGCCGCAGCGTGATGCTCGGCCGAGTAATAGCTGTACGTGCCCACCGAAGCAGGATTCATGATGATGGCGCCGATGCCCGCAAGCCCCAGCCAGTCAATCAACTGCCCGCGCGGCCCGTCCGGAACCAGCTCCGGCACGATGGCGAAGGTGGGATAGACCGACGGCCGGATCGCGGTGTGCAGGTCAAGGTGCCAGCGCTGCGGGCCAGCGCCGGCAAAGAACGCGCTGGTGGCAGCGATCATCACATCGGCGCGCGCCGCTTCCGCCGTGCCTTCCAGCGTGCCGCGCTGTTCGCGGAACATGCGGTTCAGGTCCGCGTCGATAAACCGCTTGCCGGCGCGGATGGCGCCGATGTTGCCCACGCAGAGCATCAGGTCCACCGCCAGCGCGGAAGGCTGATGCGACAAGGCCTCCAGCAGATAAGCCACGACTTCGATCGGGCCGGTCTCGTCGCCATGCACGCCGACGGAGACCAGCACCGCCGGCCGCGCAGCGCCGCCGGCGGCCTTGATGGTGATAATACCGTCCGCCGGCTCGGCAACCGTGAATCCGGCCGCCGTAAAGCGCGACGCGATGGCGCTGAAGTCCGCTTCCGCGAGGGCGCGAACGGCTGGCGGCAAAGCTGCTGGCAAATCGCTCATCGTATTACGCCGCCACCATGGTGCTGGCGTTGACCGCCTCCGACAAGGCCCACACGTCCAGCATGGCCTGCTCCAGATCCGCCGGCGCCGCATAGCCCGACAAACCCAGCGTGTTGGCGACCACTTCCACCGCCTCCACCGCCGTGTGATCGCCCGTCGCCTGCTTGAGTACCTGCGACAGCAAGCGTTGCTGCGTGCGGCGCAACGCATTCTGCGCGTAGCTGCGCAGCTGTTCCTGCGAACGGCTGGTGGCCGGCAGTTTCAGGCCGCGCTCCAGCGTATCGATGCCGACTTGCGCACGCAGCGCCAGACCAACCTGCAGGAAGGCCGGCAAGTCCATGCCCGCCGGACGCTGTACCGACAACGCCGCAAACACAAACGCAGCCACCGATTCGATCGCATCCACCGCCTTCCAGGCACGCACAAACTCCGAGCGCAGGCCGGCGGTCAATTCGGCGTCCGACTGGCCGTCGCCCGACGACAGTTGCGCCAGCGTCTCGGCCTTGCCGAACAAGGCGGTCAGCTCGCCCACGCCGTTGCGCAACTGGTCGGCAGGTACCGACAGCGCGCCTTCAATCACGGCCTTCTGCAGCACACGGGTGTGCGCGTCGACCTTGATCGAAACGGCACGCGGCACTTTCAACGCATCCGCATCCAGCGCGTTGAACACTGGCGCCAGATTCAGCGCCGACCATGCCTGGCCCCAAGCCAGAATCACGTCCGCTTCATCCACGCCATGCTCGCCGGCCAGTTGGCGCAGCATCAGCGGGCCGCAGCGGTTCACCGATTCATTCGCCAGCACGGTCGCCAGGATGGCGTTGGCCAGCGGGTGCGCCAGCGCCGGACGGGTGGCCACCAGCAGATCCGGGAAGTACGGCTTGAGCACCGACTCGGCCCAGCTGTTGTCCGTCAGCGGCAGCGCCAACAGAATGCGCTTGTAACGGTTCTTCACGTTGGCGATAACCACCGCCAGCTCCGGCGTGGTCAGGCCACGGCCGTCGGCCTTGCGACGCGCCAGTTCGGCCACCGATGGCAGCTGTTCCAGTTCACGCGACAGCGCGCCCTCTTCTTCCAGCGACGCGATCAGCGTGGCATAACCATCCTGCACCGCCGAATCGCCCTGCGCCTGCAGCTCGCGTACCAGCAGCTGCGTTTGCAGCGTATTGTCGCGCAGGACCAGACGCTCGATATCCTGCGTCATTTCGTTCAGGATGCGGTTGCGGTCTGCTTCGCTCAACTGGCCGGCGTTCATTTCCACGTCCAGCCACATCTTCGCGTTCACTTCGTGGTCCGAGCAATCCACGCCGGCCGAGTTGTCGATCGCATCGGTGAAGATGCGGCCACCCGACAGCGCGAATTCGATACGGCCTGCCTGCGTGGCGCCCAGGTTGCCGCCCTCGGTCACCACCTTGCAGCGCAGCTCATTGCCGTTGACGCGGATATTGTCGTTGGCGCGGTCCTTCACCTGCGCATGCGTTTCGGTGGAAGCCTTGATGTAGGTGCCGATGCCGCCGTTGTAGAACAGGTCCACAGGCGCCAGCAGGATGCGGTGCATCAGCTCTTCCGGCGCCAGCGCGGTTTCCTCGATATCCAGCACGGCGCGGATTTCAGGCGACAGCTCGATCGAACGCGCGCTGCGCGGGAACACGCCGCCGCCTTTCGAGATCAGTTCCTTGTTGTAGTCGTCCCACGAGGAGCGCGGCAGCGCGAACATGCGCTCGCGTTCCTTGAACGAGATTTCCATGTCCGGATTCGGATCGAGGAAGATATGACGATGGTCGAACGCCGCCACAATTTTCAGTTTGCGCGACAACAGCGCGCCGTTGCCGAACACGTCGCCCGACATATCGCCCACGCCCACCATGGTCACAGGCTGCGCATGGATGTCGTGGTCCATTTCATAGAAATGACGCTTGACCGCTTCAAACGCCCCCTTGGCGGTGATGCCCATCTTCTTGTGGTCATAGCCGTTGGAGCCGCCCGACGCAAAAGCGTCGCCCAGCCAGAAGCCGCGCTGCACGGCGATGCTGTTGGCGATGTCGGAGAAGGTCGCGGTGCCCTTGTCGGCTGCCACCACCAGATATGGGTCGTTGCCGTCGTAGCAGACGGTATCGGTCGGCGAGACGATCTTGCCCAGCACGCGGTTATCGGTCACTTCCAGCAGGCTGGAAATGAACAGGCGATATACGGCTTCGCCTTCCGCCGCGATGGTTTCGCGCACGGCGTCTTTCGGCATCTGCTTGCAGACGAAACCGCCCTTGGCCCCGGCCGGCACGATGACGGCGTTCTTCACCATCTGCGCCTTGACCAGACCCAGCACCTCGGTGCGGTAGTCTTCCATGCGGTCCGACCAGCGCAGGCCACCGCGCGCCACCGGGCCGCCGCGCAGGTGCACGCCTTCGAAGCGGCGCGAGAACACGAAGATCTCGCGGAACGGGCGCGGTTCCGGCACCAGCGACAGATTGCTGGTGTCGAACTTGAAGATGATCTTGTCGCCCTTCTGATTGTTCTGGAAGTAGTTGGTGCGCAGCGTGGCACCGATCAGCGTCGCCATGGCGCCCAGCACTTCTTCGCTGTCGGCGTGATTGATGGCCGGCAGCCGGCTCTTGATGTCGGCGATCTTGTCCAGAGCGTCGGCACGCGTGGCTTCATTGTTGGCCGGGTTGAAGCGCTGCAGGAAGGCGTCCACCAGCTCCTTGACCAGCGCCGGCTGCTTGCGCAGCGTCTCCGCCATGTAGCGCACCGAGAAGCGTGGGCTGGCCTGACGCCAGTAGCTCATGTAGGCACGCACCAGCTGCACTTCACGCACACTCAGGCCGCCTTCGACCACCAGACCGTTCAGGCGGCCGTCTTCCGCTTCGTTGTTGAACAGGGCGGCGAACAGCTCTTCCGCCACCGGCACGATTTCCGCCTTGGCCAGCTTTGCGGCGCTGGCTGCATCCACCGACAGGCTGGTGACGAAGTGACGCCCGCCGTTCACGCGCAGCGAGTGCGCGTGTTCGCGGTCAATGGCCACGCCGGCGTTATGCAGCGCAGGCAGGATGGTGGACAGCGACGGCACCCGGTCCACCGAGTACAGGCGGATGGTGGTATGGCCATTGTCCGCTTCCACGCGCACGCTCACGCGCGACGGATCCGGATTGCGCAGGATGGCGCCCAGGTCGTGGAAAGCAGCGGACGGCGTGGTCGCAGCGACATAGTCCGGCGGCAGCGTGGCGCACATCTTGCGCATGCTGGCGCGCAGCGGCACATCGGCCACCGCGTCGGCCAGCACGGAAAACTGGTCGTGCCAGCCGTCCAGCACCGCCAACAGCGGTTGCTGGATATCGGTTTCCAGATCCAGCGGGTAGCGCGCGCCGTGCGCGATCAGGTAGACGCGGGCCAGCGGGCCGTCCGCCACCAGCGTCTGCGAGCTGACGTGATGCGCGCCGGAGCTGGCCTGCAGCGCCTTGGCCAGCGCGGAGGCGACGCTTGCGCTGTAACGCTCGCGCGGCAGGTAGACCAGCACGTTCAGGTGACGCGCATACACGTCGCGGCGGGCGAACACTTTGGCGCGCGGCTGTTTGTACAGCGACACCACGGCGCCGCAGACTTCGGCCAACCATTCGGGTTCCGCTTCCAACGCTTCGGTGCGCGGCAGCGATTCAAGAATCTCGACGAACTTCTCGGCGCGGAAGCCTTCCTGGCGCACGCCGGCGATGCTCAGCACGCGCGCCACGCGGCCGCGCGCGAACGGCAGGCGATTCAGCGGCGTGGAAGTGGCGGCGCGGGTGAACAGGCCCACGAAGCAGTATTCGCCGAGGATGGCGCCCTGCGCGTCCGTGTGGCGGATGCCGATGAAGTCCAGTTGCGCATCGCGGTGCAGCGTGCCTTCCACGTCCGCCTTGACGATGGACAGGGTGTGGCCGCGCTTGGACAGCGTGTCGAAGTCGCCGGGGATATTGGCGAGGCAGGTGCCATATACCGGGTGCGAAGTATCCTGCAGCACGCCGATGCGGCTGGGGATATCACGCTCCAGCTCACGTACACCCGGTTTCACGGCATAGTAAGCGTAGCCGAACGGCTCGAAGCCTTCGGTCCTGGCCCAGTCGAGGAAGGCGGCGACTTCCTTGCCTTCGTCACCGTGGGCTGCGGCTTCGGCGCCGATGCGGCTGAAATGTTCACGCATGGCGGCGGTATCGCGGCGCACCACGGCGGCGTCGCGCGAGACCATGACAATACGGTCGACCAACATGCCGATTTCGGCTTCGGGCAAATCTTCCGACAGCAGCACCAGCACATACGATTCCAGCTTGGCGCCGCTCTCGCCGACGGCGGTGACCACGCCGTCCGCATTGCGGGTGACCGGCAACACGGCATTGAGCACACCGTTGGCGGCCACGCGCAGTTTGCGCATCGCCATCACGATGGAATCCACCAGATACGGCATGTCGTCGTTGAGGATCAACAGCGCGGTGGCCTTGCCGCCGCGGCCATCGTCGTAGCGCAGCCGGGCGATCTGCGCGCCGCTGCCACTACGCCTGGAAGCCTGAGTGAAACCGTCCCACAAAACCGGCGCCAGACTATCGGGCGCGGTGCCCGCCAGGTCTTCATCGTCGAGAGAACCAAGCCAGGCGCTGACTAGCGCGGCGACTTCGGTGGCGGGCTTGTTTGCATTAACCAGATCCAGCGTTTGTTTGCGCAGGTCTTGTGGCATTTGTTTCATCTTGCTTCTCCAATACGTTATAGGTATCTTGTGTTGCAGAAGGCCGCGCCGGCTTGTGGCTGCGCTGCCTTTAGTCGTACAGTCCGGGCAGTCCCAGTATACGGCTCAATTCTTCCAGTGCGGTGTGCACTTCAATTGCCAGTTGCGGATCTGCCAGATCGGCAGGCTCCAGGCGGTCGCGATAATGTTTTTCCACCCACGCCACCAGCGTATGGTACAGCGTCTCGGTCATCACCACACCCTGGTGCATGGCCGCCGCTTCGATGTCGGTCAGCGCCACGCGCAGGCGCAGGCACGCAGGGCCGCCGCCGTTGCGCATCGACTGGCGCAGATCGAAGTGAATCAGTTCGTCGATCACGCTGCCGCTGGCGACCAGGCCTTCCAGATACGACGCCACCGAAGCGACTTCCTGGCATTCGTGCGGAATCACCAGCGCCATCTTGCCGTCGGCCTTGCTCAGCAACTGGCTGTTGAACAGGTAGCTGGCGACGGCGTCCGCCACCGGCACGCGCGCCGTGTCGACGCGGATCGCGTTCAGGTCCGCGCCTGCGCCGGCGAGTGCGCGGCGCAGCTGATCGAGCGCGCCTGCTTCGTCGGCGAATGCCTGCTCGTGGTAGAACAGGGCATTGGCGTTACCTACCGCGATCACGTCGTTATGGAACACGCCTTGATCGATAACGTCGGGATTCTGCTGGATGTACACGGTGCGTTCCGCCGGAAGGCCGTGCAGGCGTGCTACCGCTTGCGAGGCTTCCAACGTCTGGCGTGCAGGGTATTTTTTGGGCGCCGGCGCAGAGGCGTCGAACTCGGTGCGGCCGTAGACGAACATCTCGACGCCGGCGCTGCCGTGGTCCTTGCACAGGCGGGTGTGGTTGGCCGCGCCTTCGTCGCCGAAAGCCGGCGTGCCTGGCAGCGCGTCGTGCACCGCGAAGTGCCTCTCATCCTTGAAGATGGCGCGCAGCGCGCGGGCCGACTGCGCGTGCTCGAAAGCGCGATGCAGCTTGTTGTTCAGATTCGCGGCGGTGAAGTGCAGGCGGCCGTCGGTGCTGTCTGCCGACGGACTGACCGTGGCCGCATTGGCGGTCCACATCGGCGAGGCCGAGTAGGCGCATGCCAGGATCACTGGCGATTCCTTCGCAGCCTTGGCCAGCACCTCGGCATCGCTGCCGGTGAAACCGATGCTGCGCAGCAGCCGGAAGTTGGGGCGGTCCTGCGGCGGCAGCAGCGCCTGGCCGAAACCGCGGGCAGCCAGCGCGCGCATCTTGGCCAGGCCTTGCAGCGCCGCCAGCTTGGGATTGGATGCGCTCTTGACGTTGTTGAACGACGCCACGTTACCGAACGACAGCCCGGCGTAGTTATGCGATGGGCCGACCAGGCCGTCGAAGTTGAATTCGCGTGCGGACATTGCAGCTGCCTTTTAGAAGTTCATGCCCGGCGAGAGTTTCGCTGGCATTTCAAGAACCGGATTTTCAATCGACGCCACCGGGTAAGCGCAGTAATCGGCCGCGTAGTAGGCGCTCGGACGGTGGTTGCCCGACTGCCCCACACCGCCGAACGGCGCACTGCTGGCGGCACCGGTGGTTGGGCGGTTCCAGTTGACGATACCGGCGCGGGCGCGCACCTGGAAGATTTTCCACAGCTTTTCATCGTTGGAGATCAGGCCCGAGGCCAGGCCGAATGCCGTGTTGTTGGCGGCGTCGATGGCACTGTCGAAGTCCGCCACGCGGATGATTTGCAGCAGAGGACCGAACCACTCCTCGTCCGGAATGCCCTTGGCGTCGGTGACGTCCACAATGCCGGCCGAGACGAAGCCGGTGTTGGCCTCCAGGTGCTTCATCTCCAGCAGCAGCTTGCCGCCCCTGGCGACCATGTCGTGCTGCGCCTGCACCAGGCGCTTCGCAACGGCAGCCGATACCACTGGCCCCATGAACGGCGCCGGGTCGGCGGCAGGACCGCCGATGGTCAGGCGGCTGGCCACATCGACCAGGCGCGCGACGATCGCATCGCCCGCAGCACCGGCAGGCAGGATCAGGCGGCGCGCGCAAGTGCAGCGCTGGCCGGCCGAGATGAAGGCCGAGGAAATCGCCATGAACACGGCGGCGTCGGTTTCCTTGGCGTCCCAGATAACCAGCGGGTTATTGCCGCCCATTTCCAGCGCCAGCATCTTGCCCGGCTGGCCGCCGAATTGTTTATGCAGCGCGGTGCCGGTCTGGCAGCTGCCGGTGAACAGCACGCCGTCCAGCAGCTTGCTCTGACCCAGCGCGATACCAGTCTCGCGGCCGCCGTTGACCAGATTGAGCACGCCATACGGCAGGCCGGCCTTCTCCCACAGCTGCACGGTTTTGACTGCGGTGCGCGGTGCGTATTCGCTGGGCTTGAACACCAGGGTGTTGCCGGCGATGAGCGCAGGCACGATATGGCCGTTCGGCAGGTGGCCCGGGAAGTTGTAAGGACCGAATACGCCGAACACGCCGTGCGGGCGGTGGCGCAGCACGGCCTCGCCATCGGCCACCTTGTTATGCGTTTCACCGGTGCGCGCATCGTAGGCCTGCACCGAAATATCGACCTTGTTGGCCATGGTGGTCACTTCGGTGCGCGCTTCCCACAGCGGCTTGCCCACTTCCTCGGAGATCAGCAGCGCCAGCTCCTCGGCATCCTGTTTGAGCAGATCGCGGAAGCGGGTGCAGACGGCAATGCGATCGGCCAGCGGCGTCAATGCCCACGCGTCAAACGCGGCGCGCGCGGCGGTGGTGGCTTGCGCCACGTCCTGCGCGGTGGATTCGTTGCTGCTCCAGGTTTGCTGGCCGGTGGCCGGATTGATGGTGACCAGTTCCGCGCCGCTGCCATGCAGCCATTCGCCGTTGATGAAGTTACTGATGTTTGCCACTGAATTAGCCATTGTTCTTCCTCGGATTGAGAGTCAGGGTGCGCACGGTGTCGCCGGTGTGGCAGTGCAGGAGCTTCTGCTCCGCTTCGGGCAAGGCGATGGCGCCGTTGACCGGCACCGCCTGCGACAGGATCATGCGGAAATCTTTCATGACGGTGTTGGAGACCAGCATAGGCTCGGCCGCCGCGCTCTCCGGCGCACAGGCGGAATCCCAGTCCGTGGTCAGGCCGATTTCGGCCAGGGAGCTGTCACGCATGGCGCGCAGCTCGGACACGCGGGCCTGCAGCACCGGGCCGGCGTCGAAGATGTCGACATAGCCTTCGAAGTACATGCCTTCCTGCTCCAGCAGGCGGCGCGCCGGCGCGGTCGAGGTGTGCACCTTGCCGATCACGTCCTGCGCGTCTTGCGGCAGATAGTCCACGTACAGCGGCTGGCGCGGCATCAGTTCGGCGATGAAGGACTTCTTGCCGACCGCGGTCAGCGCGTCGACGTGGTCGAAGTCCATCTTGAAGAAGTGGCGACCCAGTCCTTCGTAGAACGGCGAACGGCCGCTCTCCTCCTGGTAGCCGCGCATTTCCGCGATCAGCTTTTCGGTGAACAGGTGCGGGAACTGGGCGATGAACAGGAAGCGGCTCTTGGAGAGCAGCTTGCCGTTGTTGCCGCTGCGGTAGTCGGGATGCAGGAACAGCGAGCACAGTTCGGTGCTGCCGGTCAGGTCGTTCGACAGGTACAGCGTGTCCATGCGGGTGAACACATTCAGCTCGCGGCTGGAGTGCACCAGGGTGCCGATGCGGTAGTTGTAGAACGGTTCGGTCAGGCCCACCGAGCCCTTGATGGCGCACACGCCGGCCAGGCGGCCGGTGTCGGTGTCCTCCATCACGAACATATAGTCGCGCTGTTCAGGCGGGATGGTTTCGGCGAACGAGGCCACGGCCACGTTCAGGCGGTCGCCCATCATCTTCATGTCGGGCTTGAGCGTGGTCATACCGCTGCCCACTTGCGTGGCCAGCACGTACAGGGCGTCGAGGTCTTCGGCTTGGATTGCGCGTACAACTAGCATAGTTTTTCTCGTTTTTATATTCTGACGCAGATGACGGTGTCGCCTTCGGCGACGTGCAGCGCTTCCTGCACATCGGCAGACAGCGCCACGCTGACTTGCGATTCCAGCGCCGGGCAATGCGTGATCACGGCGCGGAAGTCGTGCTCCGAACCGGACGACACGGCGTAGCGCAACTGCGGTTCGCGGCCACGGTCCGGCGTCTCCGCCGAGGTGGACACGCGGCGCTGCAGCGCGCCGGTGAAGGTGCGCAGCGAATTTTTATGCGCCTGCAGAATCGGGCCGCCGTCGAAGATGTCGATGTAGTCGTCGGCTTCGAAGCCTTCGGCCGTCAGCAGGTTGAACGCCAGTTCGCCCGATGGATGGATCTGGCCCATGGCCGCCTGCGCGTCGCCCGGCAGCAGCGGCACGTAGACCGGATAGTGCGGCATCAGCTCGACGATCAGCGTGCGGTTACGGGCGCCGCCGATGGTGCGCTCGGCGTCGAGGAAATCCATCTTGAAGAATTTGCGGCCCAGCGCATCCCAGAACGGCGAGCCGCCTTCGCTGTCGGTCACGCCGGCCAGCGGCACGAAGAAGCGGTCCGAGAAGCGGTGCGGCGCCAGCACGGCAAACATCAGGCGCGCGCGCGACAGCAGCGCCGCTTCCGGCGAGCCGTGTTCGCGCTCGCCCACGTAGAAGGACGACAGCTGCGAGTAGCCGGTCAGCTCGGAGCACAGCGTCAGCGCGTGCACGCTGTGGCTGATATTGAGGTCGCGCGAAACCTGCTGGATCACGTCGTTGCGGAAGGAGAAATAAGTGCCGTTGGAGCCGGCCGCCGCAAACATGGCGGAGGTGCCGACGATTTTTTTCTCGCGCGGCGATTCCAGCACCAGCAGATACCCCTCTTCGCTGGGGATGTCGACATGCGCCGCGAACGAGGCGATCGACAATTCGACCATGGCGCGGATTTTCTCGCGCGTCTTGGGCAAGGTATGCACTCCCGGCATGGGCACCGCGGCCAGCGCCTCAAGGGCTGCAATATCCGCAAGTTCGACCGGACGGACTACATACATGGGGACTCCTTAAAAATGCGAACCGGCCCGGCACGCACATCACCGGGCCAAAGGAAAGCGGCGGATGAAAATCCGCCGCCGTGGTGCTGTCTCAGGCTGCTTTCAGCAGGCCATCCAGCGACAGGCGCAGGATGCGGTCGGCTTCGGCGATCTGTTCGTCCGAGACGATCAGCGCCGGCGCCAGGCGCACCACGTCCATGCCGGCGATCAGCACCATCATGCCGTTGGCTTCAGCGGCGCGCTGGATATCCTTGGAACGGCCGGCCCACGCGTCCGCCACCACCAGGCCCAGCAGCAGGCCGGCGCCGCGCACTGCGCGGAACACCTGCGGATAGTCGCCGATCAGCTTCTCCATGGTCGCGCGCAGCTTGGCGCCGGCTTCTTTCACGCGTGCCAGGAAGGCCGGCTGGTTGATGGTTTCCAGCACGGTCAGCGCCACGGTGGCGGCCATCGGGTTGCCGCCGTAGGTGGTGCCGTGCGAACCGACGCCCAGCGTGGCCGCCAGTTCGTGGGTGGTCAGCATGGCGGCCACCGGGAAGCCGTTGCCCAGCGCCTTGGCCGAGGTCAGGATGTCCGGCGTGATGCCGTAGCTCATGTAGTGGAACAGCTCGCCGGTACGGCCCATACCGGACTGCACTTCGTCGAAGATCAGCAGGGCGCCGGTCTTGGTGCACAGGTCGCGCAGCTCTTGCAGGAAGGCCTTGTCGCCCGGCACCACGCCGCCTTCGCCTTGCAGCGGCTCGACGATCACGGCACAGACGTCGTCACCGATGGCGGCGCGGGCCGACTCAATGTCGTTGTAGGTGATGTGGTCGATCGACGGCGGCAGCGGTTCGAAGCCTTCGGTGTATTTCGACTGACCGCCCACCGATACAGTGAACAGGGTGCGGCCGTGGAACGACTGGTAGCACGAAATGATGCGCGATTTGTGCGGGCCGAATTTGGCGTGCGCGTATTTGCGCGCCAGCTTCAGGGCGGCTTCGTTGGCTTCGGCGCCGGAGTTGCAGAAGAAGGCGCGGTCGGCGAAGGTGGCTTCGGTCAGGGCCAGCGCCAGGCGCAACACCGGCTCGTTGGTATAGCCGTTACCCAGATGCCACAGGGTGTTGGCCTGACGGGTCAGCGCTTCCACCACGATAGGGTTGCAGTGGCCCAGTGCGGCCACGGCGATGCCCGAGGTGAAATCCAGGTAGTGTTTGCCGGACTGGTCCCACAGGTCCAGGCCCGCGCCTCGGACCGGAACCATCGCTGCCGGTGCATAAGTTGGCACCAGGACTTCATCGAAAGTCTGACGAGTCACAGGACGGTTGAGAGCGGTCGTTTCTACTTTGGCGTTCATGGCATTCCCTATCAATGGTGGGTCATAAGCGGCACAGCGCCGCGTGGGACCCATTATAAAAAGCGGGATGCTAAAACTCTTTTCTAATGGCGACAAGGATTTTCATTTTTGACCGAGAGAACAAGCTTGTCAGAATGATCAGAAAACATGAAGGATGCCCAGCTGCACGCCGCGCAGGTTGCCGCCGGGCAGCGGCGAGCGGATTTGCGCATCGGGCGCCACCACGCCCGCGCCCAGCAGCGCGAAGCTGTTGCGCTGGCCGTACTGGCATAAATGCGCCAGCGCCGCGTACAGCGTGGTGCGGGTGGACAGCCGCTGCTGCGCCATCGCGCTCCACTGGCGGGCGTCGCCATGCCCGGCGCCGTGCAGCCGGTCATGGAAAGCGGCCCAGCCCAGCGAGAACGAGCACAGGCCGGCGCAGCGGTAGCGCAACGAGCTGGAATACACCCAGTCGCGCTGGCTGTCGTCGCTGCGGGTTTCACGGCCGGCGGCGCCGTACAGGGTCCACGCCGGTGTGAAATTCCACGAGGCGCCCATGGCGCTGCGCCGCGCCATATAGGGCAGCCCGGTCCGCTTCACGGTCTGGTAATTGGCGCCGAAGTAGGCGCCGGGCGCATCGTATTCCGCGGTCCAGTGCGTGCTCTGGTTGTCGGCCAGCGACGGCAAGGGCGTGCCGCCGCCGGTGGCGCCGCGCGCCAGCATGCCCTGCAGCAGCCAGCGGCCCATGCGCGGCGCGATGTAGCTGATGCTGTTGTCCGCGCGCGGTGCCGGGCCGAACAGATTGTTCCAGCCCGAGGCCTGGGTGGCGCTGGTAAAAGCGTCAAATTTGCCGTTCATATAAAAATGCGGCGTGTTCTGCCTGCCGACGCGCAGCTCGCCCGGCGCGCCGGACAGCCCGACCCAGGCCTGCCGGTTGAACAAACGGTTGCTGTCGGGCTGCGCCCCCTTGTCACCATCGAGCCCGGCCTCCAGCATGAAGCTGGCGCGATAGCCGTCGCCCAGGTCTTCCTGCCCGCGCACGCCGATGCGGCTGGCCAGCAAGCCGCTGGCATCCAGCCGCGCGACGCTGACGGCGCCGTCGGCACGGATATGCGCGGCAAAGATGTCGATCACGCCAAACACGATAACGCCGTCGGCGCCCTGCGCGCCGCCCGCCAACGCGGCCAGCAAGACCATCCCGGATGAAGCGCGCCACATGGTTGTTGCTCCATGGTGAAAGAATGAAAGGCGAAGCCTGTTTCAGCGCAGCAAACTCAGTTAAAGTGGTTGTACTGTTTCCCAAGGTTACTGCCAAAATGCCTACTGCAACACATCTGCTGGCTTCATTCCTGTGTCTGGCCGCCATCTGCGGCGTGGACGCAACGCGGCACGCCGGCGCGCAGGCCGCGGGGGTGGTGCTGAGCGCGCAGGAACAGGCGTGGATCAGGGCCCATCCGGTGATCACGATGGCGGCCGACGAAAACAATGCGCCCATGCTGTTCCGCCGCGTCGATGGCGACCGCAGCTCGTTCGGCGGCGCCTGCTACGACTACGCCGCACTGGCCGCGCGCAATGCCGGCCTGACGGTCCGTTACGAAGGCTCGACCTGGGATGAGGCGCTGCAAAAAGGCATGGCGCACCAGGTCGACGGCGTGCTGTGCGCGCGCGACCGCCCCGAGCGCCGCGCGCGCCTGAATTTTTCCGCGCCCTACATGGAACTGCCGATCGGCATGGCGACCCGGCCCGATCACGCCGAGATGCGGGCGCTGGGCGGCTTCGCCGGCGAGCGCATTGCGGTGGTGCGCGGCACGGTGCGGGTGCCGGTGATCCGCGCGCGCTGCCCGGACTGCCGCATCGTCGAAGTGGCCTCGCCCAAGGAGGGCATGGAGCTGGTGCGGCGGCGCCAGGCCGACGGCTATTTCGACGACATGCCGGTGATCCAGCGCGCCATGACGGCGGCGCCGGGCCAGTTCAGGATCGCCCTGCTCTACTACGATTCCGAGGCGGCGACCATCCGGCTGGCCTTGCGCAACGACCAGCCGGAGCTGCTCTCCATCATCAACAAGGGCCTGGCCGCCATCACCGGCGCCGAGCATGAACAGATCCGCGCACGCTGGCTGAGCGGGGCGGAGGGCGCGCCGGTGGAGCGCGCCCTGCAATTCACGCCGGAACAGCGCGCCTGGCTGGCCGCGCATCCGCTCATCCGCGTCGGCGTCGACAGCAGCCGCGCGCCGGTGGAGTGGCGCGGCGAGGACGGCAAACTGCGCGGCATCTCGCTCGACTTCATGGCGCGCGTCAGCGACATGCTGGGCACCCGCTTTGAACTGGTGCCGATGGCCAGCGTGGCGGAAACGCTGGCCGGCCTTGAGCAGCGGCGGGTCGACCTGGTGTCGGCCATGTCGCAGACGTCCAGCCGGCAGCGCTACATGCTGTTGAGCGATTCCTATCTGAGCACGCCGCTGGTCATTTTCGGCAAGACCGGCAGCTCGCCCACCGGCGGCCTGGCGGGACTGAAGGGGCGGCGGGTGGCGATCAGCGCGCGCACCGCGGTGGCCGATGCGATCGCGCGCGACTGGCCGGCGATCCAGGCCGTGCCAAGCGCAAACTTCCAAAGCGCCACCCAGCTGCTGCGCGCCGGGGAGGTACAGGGCATCGTCGGCCCGCTGCTGACCGGCACCCACCAGCTGGTCGAGCTGGGCGCCGCCGATGTGCAGGTGGTGGGCGAGACCGACTACAGCTACCAGATCGGCATCGGCGTGCGCTCCGACTGGCCGCAGCTGGTGCCGCTGCTGAACATGGCGCTGGCCGCCATCCCCAAGAGCGAGCGCGACAGCTTCCGCCAGAAGTGGAACACGGTGCGCTTCGAACATGAGGTCGATTACCGTCCGCTGGGCGCGCTGGCGCTGGCGGTGCTGGTCGCGGTCGCCTTCATCCTGCAATTGCGGCTGATGGTCAAGCGCCGCACGCGCGAGCTGCAGGACGAGGTGGCAACGCGGCGCGCGCGCGAGGAGGAAATCCAGCAGCTCAACGCCGCGCTGGAGGCGCGCGTCGAGCAACGCACGGCGGAACTGCGCCGGGCCAATGACGATTTGCTGCTGGCCGCGGACCATCTGGTGCAGACCGAGAAAGTGGCATCGCTGGGCCGGCTGGTGGCCGGCATCGCGCACGAGCTCAACACGCCGCTGGGCAGCACGCTGACGGCCGCCACCACCCTCAAGGCCCACCTGGGGGCGTTCCGCAAGGGGCTGGAGAACGGCACGCTGAAGCGCTCCACCGCCGAGGACTTCGTGGGACAGTGCCACCTGGCCTGCGACATCATCGAGCGCAACGCCTACCGCGCGGCCGGGCTGATCGATAGTTTCAAGGAACTGGCGGTGGACCAGGCCAGCGCGCGCCGCCGCCGCTTCCCGCTCAAGCGCACCGTGGAGGAAGTGCTGGCCACCCACCACAATGCGTGGAAAGCCACGCCGCACAAGATCGTGCTGGAAATCGACGAGACCGTTGAACTGGACAGCTTCCCCGGTCCGCTGGCGCAAGTGTTGTCCAACCTGCTGGAAAACACGCTGGTGCATGGGCTCAGCCCGAGCCGCGCCGGCTGCGTGCAAATCCTCGCCCAGCTGCACGGCGACGAGGTGAAGTTGACCTATAGCGACGACGGCAACGGCATCCCGGCGCACTTCCACAACAAGATTTACGATCCCTTCTTCACCACCCGGCTGGGACAAGGCGGCTCGGGCCTCGGCCTGTACATCGTGCAGACGCTGGTGACGGGGGTGCTGGGCGGACAGATCGCCGTGCAGTCCCGGCCCGGGCAGGGGACCGTGTTCCACATCACCCTGCCGCTGGTGGCGCCAGTCCTGGAGGAAGGCACGGCCGGCGGCGCACACGGCCTGGTGGCGCTGCCGGCATCGAGTCCAGTTTAGGCCGAGGAGGCCAGCTTGCGCTGGCGCTCTTCGCGCGGGGTGTTGCCGAACAGGGAGCCGAACGCGGTGGAGAAGTGCGAGCCGGACGAGAAGCCGCACATCAGCCCCACTTGCACGATCGAGTGGTTGGTTTCCAGCAGCAGCTGGCGTGCCCGTTGCAGGCGCAGTTCAAGGTAGTAGCGCGACGGCAGGCTGCCAAGATATTGCTTGAACAGGCGTTCCAGCTGGCGCCGCGACAGCCCGACCAGGTTGGCGATATCGTCGGTGGACAGCGGTTCCTCGATATTGGTCTCCATCAGCGTCACCGCTTCCGACAGGCGCGGTTGCAGCGCGCCGAAGCGGGCTTGCAGCGCCATGCGCTGGCGCTCCTCCGGGCCGCGCACGCGCTCCACGCACAGGCTTTCTTTAACCGAGGCCTGCACGTTGGCGCCGAACAGGTGCTCGATCAGGGTCAGGGCAAAGTCGATCGAGGCGGCGCCGCCGCAACAGCTCAGGTGGCGGCCGTCCAATTCAAACAGGTGCGGCGTCAGGATGGCCCGTTCGGTGATGTCTTCGGTATCGGCGTACAGCGCCCACGGCAGGGCGATGCGCACGCCCGCCATCAGGCCGGCCTTGACCAGCCACAGCACGCCGGCGCCGACGCCGCCCCAGACCTCGGCCGAGCGGCAGCGCTCGATCACGGCGCGCGCCTGCGCGGGCGGCAAAGCTTCCTGTTGCTCGTCGGCCACCAGCAGGGCGATGTGCCAGTCGGGCTGCGCCAGCGCCACTTGCGCCGGCGTCATGGTGTCCAGTTGCAGCGCCTCGCGGCCCAGCGCGGCGGCGGCCAGGCGCAGCGGCTGCACCAGCCCGGCCCAAGTGATGGCGTCCGCCTCGCCCGCGTTGACCAGCAGCAGGCGCAAGGGCCGCTGCCGGGCGAGACTGGAAAGGGTATCGAAGGACATGCGGGCTACTCCGGCGCCAGGGCAGTCGCGGGACGCTCGGTGCTCCATTGGCTCACTATCATACCGGAGATCAACAGCGCCGCGCCGAGCAAGCCGTTCCATGCCAAGGTTTCGCCCAGCCAGAAGTAGGCGAAGATGGCGGCGCAGCCCGGCTCAAAAGCGTAGATCACGGCCGCCTCGTTGGCGCTGCTGTGGCTCTGGCCCCAGGTTTGCAGCGAGATGATGGCGGCCGTGGCCACCACGCCCAGGTAAATCAGGTTGACGCTGTACATTTCCAGACCCTTGCGGATATAGGCGGCGTAGGCCGGCACATCCCGCGGCAGCTCGGTGATCAGCAGCCAGACCGCCGCGCACACCGCCACCGTCAGGATTTGCGAGGCGGTCAGTGCCATCAGCTTGTCCACCTTGCGCGTGACCGACTCCATCAGTTTGACGTAGACGCCAAACAACAGCGCGCACAGCAGCGCCAGCGTATCGCCGCGTCCCCAGCTGAAGCTGCCTTCCCAGCACAGCGCGAACAAGCCCGCCACCGACAGCAGCAGCGCGATCAGAATGCGGCGCTCCAGCCGAGCCCCGAGCGCCACACCGATCAACGGCGGCACCAGCACATTCAGCCCGCAGATGAAGGCGTTGCGGTTGGAGCTGGTCAGCGCCAGCCCCTCGATCTGGAACACGTAGCACAGGAACAACACCACGCCGGCCAGCATGCCCCAGCGCAGGTCGCGCCAGCGCACACGCCACAGGAAAGGCAGCAGCAACAGGCTGGCCAGGGCGAAGCGGCACAGCACGATCCAACTGGCCGACAGATAGCCAGTCATATTCTTCATCGCGGGGAAGGTGGTGCCCCAGACCACGGTGACGAGCAACAAAGCGGCAATGCCGCGCAGGTGTACAGGCATGGTTGTTATTATAGCTAGAGTGCGCATAGTGTACCCGCCGGAAAGCAGGATGCGAAGCGGCTATAATCACGTCCCATGGGTGAACGATTCTTGAAAAGCATACGGCTGCTGGCCGAGTGCATGCAGGGCTACGAACGGCTCTCCGGCGAGTACGTGCGCAGGAGCGGTTTGACGCATGCGCAGTTCGACATCATCGCCACGCTGGGCAACACGCCCGGCATGTCCTACAAAGAATTGGGCGACAAGACGCTGATCACCAAGGGCACCCTTACCGGCGTGATCGAGCGGCTGGAACAAAAAGGGCTGGTGGAACGTCAGCGCAATGACTGCGACAAGCGTTCCTTCTTTGTGAAACTGACCGGGGAAGGCGAGCGGACTTTCCGCACCGTGTTCCCGGAAGTCATCTCGCAAAGCGGCAAAGTGTTTGCGGATTACACCGAAGACGACTTCGCGCAGCTTGAAAAAACCCTGTCCGCGCTTAAAACTGTCATTATGGCCGGCCAGACTGGAACGCCGTCCACCCATGACTGCGACTAAAACACCAAGGAAACAGATTTGAAAACCTCTCTGCTGGAAGGCAAAAAGCCTGCCAAATTCGACAAACACATTATCGGTAACCTGCTGCTGGACGTGGCCCCTGCGGACGAAGTGCGCCAGGAAGCGCTGATCGTCGGCGTGCGCAACGAAGACGGCGAAATCTACCGCCTGATCGGCGCCAGCACCCACAACAGCTTCATGAACGCCGTGGAAGAACTGTTCGACCTCGACCTGGTCGACGAGCTGCAAGACACCGATGAACCGGTGGAAGGCTGCGACGCCATCTTTAGCGAGCAGTAAGCGCCCACTAACAAGGCATTGTTGGGTATATCCGACGCCGCAAAAAGTATTTTCTTAAAAAGTGCCGCACGGCAATCTTTTAAGTATAATTTTCTGGCATGGACAGACTCGACGCCTTCAAGACTATCGCTGCTCAGGCGAGCCGGGGAGAACTCATGTTCCCGGCCAACGTCAACGCCTCGCTGCGCCTGCAGCAGGCGCTGAACGATCCCGACTGCCATGTCGAGGCAGCTGCCAGGCTGATCCAGGCCGACCCGTTGCTGTCAGCGCGCAGCGTTGCCATTGCCAACTCGGTGGCCTACAACCGTTCCGGCACCGAAATCTCCAGCGCGCGCGCGGCCGTGCAGCGGCTCGGCATCCGCACCCTGCAATCGCTGGTGGCGGCGGTGATCGTGCGCCAGATCGGCAGCCAGGTCACCGAGCCGTCGCTGGTGGCCAAGATCAACCAGCTGTGGGAACACACGGCCCACGTGGCGGCGCTGGCGCAGGTGATCGCGCGCCGCGTCACCCATGTCGATCCCGACACCGCGCTGTTTGCCGGCATCATGCACGAGGTGGCCGGCTTCTACATGCTGGCCAGCGCCGGCGAGTACCCGGAAGTGATGAACGGCGAGCCGGAAGACTGGGTCGAGCATGGCGAGCTGGAGATCGGCCGCGGCGTGATGACCCACCTCGGCGTGCCGGAAGGCGTGTTCAAGGCGATCGAATCGATGTGGATAGGCTTGCGCGCGCTGCCACCGGAAACGCTGAGCGACACCCTGCTGCTGGCCAACGATCTGGCGCCGGTGCATTCGCCGCTGCACCAGCGGCCGGGCGCCACCACGCTGCAAGGCGCGCGCACCATCGACTTTGTGGTGGGCGAAGGCACGCTGCACGCCATCATGAGCGAATCGGCGCACGAGGTGCAATCGCTGTACGCGGTGCTGATGCTGTAGCAAAACCGGGGTCAGAGCCGACAATCGGACACGTATGTCCGATTGTCGGCTCTGACCCCGGTTTTGCCGTAAAAAAAAAAAGCCCGCTGGGCAGCGGGCGAAGTCCAAAACTAGGGATCTCCTCCAGAGGAGACGGTTGCAGAATACCTGCCTCTCCGCTCCCGTTCTGTGCGCCAGTTCACATATGCGGCACATTTACCATACCGGCACGGTCTGCTTCCAGGCGTCCAGCTGCGATACCCGTCCCAGCCAGGCCATCAGCTTGGGATATTGCGTCACCGGCAACCGGGCCTGCTCGATGTAGGTCAGGGCCGGCGCGATGGCGTAGTCGGCCAGCGTGACGGTGTCGCCGACGATCCAGTCGCGCCCGGACAGGTGCTGCTCCAGCACGGCCGCGAACTGCGCCACCAGCCGGCTGGCGCGGTCAATTTCCGCCTGGTCCGGGCCGCCGTTGCCGATCAGGCCTTTCCAGATGTGTTCGAAGACGATGGCGCCCAGCGGCGGCGCAAAGTGCTGGGCCGCCCACAACATCCAGCGGTTGATGTCGGCGCGGATCATGATGTTGTCGGGATACAGGGTTTGCCCATGAGTACGGTCCGCAAGATACTGCATGATGGCGCAGGATTCCCACAGGACGAAGTCGCCGTCCTGCAGCACCGGCACTTTGCTGTTGGGATTGAGCGCGACGAGGCGGCGGCGGTCTTCCTCGCTCATCAGGTTGACTTCGGTCAGTTCCAGCGGCGTGCCCATGTGGATGGCGGCCAGCATCACACGGCGCGAGCTGGAGGAAGCAGGATGGTAGTAGAGTCGCATTTGATATCTCCGGTGGGTTGAGGTCTCCATCGTAGAACCGGGCTGCGACAGTTTTTGTCAGGAGTCTTCGCGAATGTTGTGCTCGGCGCGCCAGGTCTTGAGCAGGTCGTGGCGGCGCGCCGGGTAGCGTTGCTGCAGCGACTCCACCGCCGCAATGCGGTCGACGCGGAAGTGGCGGAAGGCCATGCGCATTTCGCACCAGGCAGCCAGCAGGCGCCTGCCTTCGAAGAACGCCAGCGCGAACGGCCAGACGATGCGCTCGGATGGCGCGCCGTGCTCGTCGCGGTAAGACATGCGCAGACGGTGCTGGTAGCGGATCGCTTCGCGCACCGGGCGCACGTGGACGTCGCTGGCGTCTTTCTCGTCCTGCCACAACGGCACCCACAAGCTGGTTTCCGCCATATCATCGCGCAGGTCTTTCGGCGTGGCGGCGGCGATCTTGGCGAGGGCATTGTTGGCGGCGGCGGCCAGCGCTTCATCGCCCTGCCTTCTGACCCAGCGCGCGCCCAGCACCAGCGCTTCCAACTCGTCCGCACCGAACATCAGCGGCGGCAGGAAGAAGCCGGTCTTGAGCATATAGCCAACGCCGGCCTCGCCCTCCAGCGGCGCGCCGAGGCCGGACAGGGTTTGAATGTCGCGGTAAATGGTGCGCTCGGATACGCCCAGTTGCTCGGCCAGCTTGGCGGCGGTGACGGGACGACGATAGCCGCGCATGGCGTCCATCAACATGAATAAGCGGCCGGTGCGGCTCATGGTACGGGTCTCACTCCAACAGGAAATTGCGCTGCGGCGCCTCCAGGTTGGCGCCCTCGGCGGCGGTTTCATCTTTCAGGGCGACGCCGGACAACTGGCGCCGCCGCGCTTCGGACAGCAAATAGTGAAGCTTGAACGCTGCGGCGTCATAGGTCAAGCCCGCCGGGCGGACATTGGAGATGCAATTGCGGCTGGCGTCGCTCAGGCCCGGGCGTGGCGCCCAGGTCAGGTACAGGCCCAGACTGTCCGGCGAGCTCAGGCCGGGACGTTCGCCGATCAGCACCACCACGCAGCGCGCGTTCAGCAGGTGGGCGATGTCGTCGCCGATGGCGACCCTGCCCTGCCGGACGATGGCGAGCGGGGCGAGGCGCCATTGCCCGGCATCGTCCGCCAGGCGCGCCTGCACCGCCTGCAGCAGCGGCACGGCGTTCTGCGTCAACGCCAGCGAGGACAGGCCGTCGGCCAGTACCAAGGCCAGGTCGTAGCCGGCCGGGTCGCGCGGCAGCGCCTGCAACTGCTGGCGCGAGGCGTCGTCCAGCCGGCGGCCCAGGTCGGGCCGCTGCAGATAACGGGCGCGGCTGTCGGCTGCGCTGTGCAGATGCAGCACCGGCGGCGCGCCGGGCAGCCCGTCCTGCACGGCCTGCGCCAGCGCAGCGGCGTCCAGTGGCGTGTGGACCGCATCGCGCGCGCGCGCGTGGTCAAGCTGGAAGGCCAGCTGCTCCGCGGTCGGCTGGCTGACGCCAGTGCGGCCCAGGCCGATGCGGGCGTCGGTATAGCGGCGCAGCGTGCGCCACGGATTGGCGATGACCAGTTCGTCTTTCATCGGCCCTCCTCAGGACAAGCGCAGCAGGGCGCGCTCGAAGGTCGCCGGCAGCGTCCGGCCCAGCGTCACTTGCGGGGCCTGGGTAAAGATTTCCATCTCCTGCAACCAGGCCTCGAACTCGGGCGACGGCTTCAGCCCCAGCACGCGGCGCGCATACAGCGCGTCGTGGAAGGAAGTGGTCTGGTAATTGAGCATGATGTCGTCGGAGCCGGGAATGCCCATGACAAAGGTGCAGCCAGCCGTGCCCAGCAGGGTCAGCAGGATGTCCATGTCGTTCTGATCGGCCTCGGCATGGTTGGTGTAGCAGACGTCGCAACCCATCGGCAGTCCCAGCAGCTTGGCGCAGAAGTGGTCCTCCAGCCCGGCACGCACGATCTGCTTGCCGTCGTACAGATATTCCGGGCCGATGAAGCCGACCACCGAGTTGACCAGCAGCGGCGCGTAAGCGCGCGCCACGGCATAGGCGCGCGCTTCGCAGGTCTGCTGATCGACGCCGTGGTGGGCGTTGGCCGACAAGGCGCTGCCCTGCCCCGTCTCGAAATACATGACATTGTTGCCGACGCTGCCGCGCCGCAGCGACAAAGCCGCCTGCTGCGCCTCGGCCAGCAGCGCCAGATTGATGCCGAAGCCGGCGTTGGCCGCCTCGGTGCCGGCAATCGACTGGAACACCAGGTCCACCGGCGCGCCGCGCTCGATCGCCGCCAGGCTGTTGGTCACGTGGGTCAGCACGCAGGACTGGGTCGGGATGCCGTAGCGCCGGATGATCTCGTCCAGCATGGTGACGATCCTGATCACCTGCGGCACGTTGTCGGTGGCCGGGTTGATGCCGATCACCGCGTCGCCGCTGCCGTACAGCAGGCCGTCCAGCACGCTGGCGGCGATGCCGGTGGCGTCGTCGGTCGGATGGTTGGGCTGCAAGCGGGTGGACATGCGTCCCGGCAGCCCGATGGTGTTGCGGAAAGCGGTGGTGACGTGGCATTTCTTCGCCACCAGAATCAGGTCCTGCACCCGCATCAGCTTGGAGACGGCAGCCGCCATCTCGGGCGTGATGCCGGGCGAAACGGCGGCCAGCGCGGCGCTGTCGGCGGCGTCGCCCAGCAGCCAGTTGCGGAAGTCGCCGACGGTCAGGTGGGCGATGGCGGCAAAGGCGGCGCGGTCGTGGCTGTCGATGATGAGACGCGTGACTTCATCGTCCTCGTACGGGATCAGGGCCTGTTGCAGGAAAATGCTGAGCGGCAGCGCGGCCAGCGCCATCTGCGCCGCCACGCGCTCTTCGGCCGTGGCGGCGGCCAGCCCCGCCAGATAATCGCCGGAGCGGGCCGGCGTAGCCTTCGCCATCAAATCCTTGAGGTCGCGGAACTGATAAGTTCGGCTACCCACTGTGTGCGCAAAACTGCTCATGCTACGCCTCCGTGCTGCCTGATTCAGAAATTGCGGGTGACCGTCAGCAGCACGCGCTTTTGCGCGACGTATTTGCCGCTGCCATCGGCATTGTAAAACACCCACAGCGGCGTGCCATTGCGCGACTCGTCGCCACTGTTGTACACCGCCGCCGCCGCGAACGCCCAGTTGCCGACGGTCTTGGTCACGCCCGCCTTGAGGTCGTAAAAATTGTACATGCCCAGCTTGCGCACCGCCTGGCGGCCGCCGTGCAGATTGAGCACGAGGCCGGGCGCCAGCTCGGGATTCCAGTTCACCTCGGCGTAGGCGGAGCCGCGCGTTTCTACCCGCTGGCCGGTGAACGGGTCGACCGCAAAGCCGAACCAGTACTTGCTCAGCGTGACCCAGCCGGTGACATTGAACGCCCCCATGTTCCAGGCCAGCTTGGCGTCCTGGGTGTGGTATTTGATGTCCTTGCCGCCGGCCTGGTAGTGGGCGCCCGGATACCAGTAGGTCACCAGCCCGGCATCGAGCGTGCTGTCGGCCAGCGGCAGGCGGTAGCCGCCGTACAGGTCGATCTCGGCGCCGCCGCCATTGTTGTAGGCGGCGTGCGAGACGCCCGAGCCGAACAGGCCGAGATACCAGCCGCTGGCGTGCGTGAAGTCGAGATTGGCCTGGACGGTCGGCTTGGCCTGGGTTTGCGAGACGCCACGGAACAGGTAGTCGGACACCAGGCTCACGTTGCCGCTTTCGGTCCAGGCGGGCGCGGGTGCGGCGGCCGGTTCGGCTGCGACGGCTGCGCCGGCGGTGGCCAGCGTCAGCATGGACAGGATGGTGCGGGTGATGGTCATGAATTACTCCGGTAAATTAAGCGGCGGCGTGCAGAGCGCGGTTGCTCTTGGTCGCCAGGAAGAAGCCATAGCCCACGGCCAGGAAGGCGGCAAACAGGCCGAAGATCAGCGGGTTGTAATAGATCATGGTGGCCATGCAGACGATGGCGCCGGTCAGGGCGATGGCCGGGAACAGCGGGAAGAACGGGGCACGGAACGGACGCGCCATGTGCGGTTCGGCACGGCGCAGCTTGAACAGGCTCAGCATGCTGATGATGTACATGGTGATGGCGCCAAACACCGACATGGTGACGATGTTGGCGGTCAGGGTCTGCCCGCCAAACTTGATCAGCTCGTCGCTGTAGATGGCGGCGATGCCGACCACGCCGCCAGCGATGATGGCGCGGTGCGGTGTCTTGAAGCGCGGATGCACGGCCGCCAGGTAGCGCGGCAGATAAGCCTCGCGCGCCAGCGCATAGATCTGGCGCGAGTAGCCGAGGATGATGCCGTGGAAGGAGGCGATCAGGCCGAACAGGCCCAGCCACACGAGCATGTGCAGCCACTTGCTGTTGTCGCCGACGATCAGCTTCATGGCCTGCGGCAGCGGGTCGTTGATATTGGCCAGCTTGGTCCAGTCGCCGGCGCCCCCGGCAAACACCATCACGCCGATCGCCAGCAGCACCAGGGTGATGATGCCGGTGATGTAGGCGATCGGAATCGAGCGTTTCGGCTCCCTGGCTTCCTCGGCCGCCATCGCCACGCCTTCGATCGCCAGGAAGAACCAGATCGCGAACGGGATGGCGGCAAACATGCCGGGGATGGCCAGCGTGCTGAAGCTGTCGTGGCCGGCCCAGCCGCCCTTGGCGAAGTTGGCCATCGAAAAGCCCGGCGACACCACACCCATGAACACCAGCAATTCGAAGATGGCCAGCAGGGTCATCAGCAATTCAAAGCTGGCCGCCACCTGCACGCCGACGATGTTCAGGGTCATGAATACCAGATAGGCGCCGACAGCCGCCAGCTTGGGATCGATGTGGGGGAATTGCACATTCAGGTAAGCGCCGATGGCCAGCGCAATCGCCGGCGGCGCGAACACAAATTCGATCAGCGTGGCGGCGCCGGCCAGATAGCCACCCAGCGGACCGAAGGCGCGCTTGCTGTAGGCAAACGGGCCGCCGGCGTGCGGGATCGAGGTGGTCAGCTCGGTGAAGCTGAAAATAAAGGTGATGTACATCGCGGCCACGAACAGCGCGGTGACGATGAAGCCGAGCGTGCCGGCCGATGCCCAGCCGTAGCTCCAGCCGAAATACTCGCCCGAGATGACCAGGCCAACCGCGATGCCCCAGAGCTGGAAGGTGCCCAGCGACTGCTGTAGCGCCGGGGAGCCCCCGGCGGCAGGTTGTGTGCTCATGCTATTCTCCTTGGTAGCAGGTATGGAAGTTGCTCGATTTGAGTATAGGAGCGCGCCGCGCGCGGCCGTTATAGCAAATCGGCAAAGCGGACGCGGCGCGTGCTGGCTGCAACACCTTACCTTTCAGGACTTCATATGCACCAGAATGGCACACCGAGTGGACACCATGCGCCGGATGTGAGCAGCTCGTTGCGCACGGTACAGGCGCAGGACGCCGACCAGCTGGCGAGCGAGCTGACCAACTGGCATCAATGCTATGACCAGATCAGCGCCGGCCGCTTCGCCGGCGCGCTGACCGAGCTGCGCCGGCCCGGCTTGCAGGTGTTCCGCGAGGATTTGAGCCAGGCGGTGCGGCAGTCGTGCCGCGTGTGGCCGGACGCTATCTGGTTCGGCCTGCCGGACCACGGCGCACTGACGCGCATCAACGGCCGCCAGGCCGAGGCAGACTGGATGATGGTACAGCCTGGCAATATTGAATTCGAACTGGTAACGCCGGCGGCGTACAGCATCTACGGCATGGTGGTCAGCCGTCAGCTGCTGGAGGACACCGCGCGGCGGCTGGGCTGCGAGATCGACTGGCGGCGCGTGCAGGCGGCCGACCTGCTGCAGGTGGACCGCGCGGCGCGCGCGGCCTGCGTACGCACGCTGGCGCAGCTACTGCCGGCCAACGGCGCGAGCGGGCTGACCGACGGTGGCGGCAACGCAGGCGCCGCCCAGGCGGATGCGCGCGGACGCTTGTGGCAGGACGCGGTACTGGGCCGCCTGCTGGATCTGCTGGACCGCAGCTGTGTCGAACCGGCGATGGCGGCCAGCCTGCAACGGCGGCGCCAGGTAGTGGCGCAAGCGCGCGACTACATGCTGACGCACCGCGGCAACAACATCACCGTGCCGGAGTTGTGCGAGCAAGTGCACGTCAGCCGGCGCACGCTGCAATACTGTTTCGAGGATGTGCTGGGCATGAGCCCGAATGCCTATCTGCGCACGCTGCGCCTGAACGGCATACGGCGCCAGTTGCACGACGGCCGTGCCATCGGCGAACTGGCGGGGGAATGGGGGCTGTGCAACTTCAGCCAGTTCTCGTCGGACTACCGCAAGCTGTTCGGCCTCAGCCCGTCCGCCGCGCAGAAACAAAAATCCCTCCGCGAGGGAGGGATTCATCGGGCTTAAACTACTGCGCCGTCGGTTTCGTCTTTTTCCTTGACCGGCTTGATCAGGTCTTCACGCTTCACGCCCAGCCACATGGCAACGGCGGCGGCCACGAACACCGACGAGTAGATGCCGAAGCAAATACCGATGGTCAGCGCCATGGCGAAGAAGTGCAGCGTCGGACCGCCCAGGAACAGCATCGACAGCACCATCATCTGCGTGCAGCCGTGGGTGATGATGGTACGCGAGATGGTCGAGGTAATCGCGTTGTCGATCACTTCATGCACCGACGCCTTGCGCTGCTTGCGGAAGTTTTCGCGGATACGGTCGAAGATAACCACCGACTCGTTCACCGAGTAGCCCAGCACCGCCAGCACACCGGCCAGCACCGTCAGCGAGAATTCCCACTGGAAGAAGGCGAAGAAACCGAGAATGATCACCACGTCGTGCAAGTTGGCGATAATCGCCGCCACCGCAAACTTCCACTCGAAGCGGATGGCCAGGTAGATCATCACGCCGATCACCACCATCACCAGTGCATTCAGGCCATTCTGGGTCAGCTCGTCGCCCACCTGCGGACCGACGAATTCCACCTTCTGCAGCGACACCAGCTCGGCATCGCCCGCACCGGCGCACGATTGCTTGACCACGTGCTCGCCTTTGGCGGTCACGGTATCGATCTGCTTCATGCTACCGGTTTCGGCCTTGCACAGCGCGTCGAACACCTGCGCCGACGCATCCTTCGGCGTGATGCCCTTCACCACCGGCAGACGCAGCATCACGTCATGCGCGGTGCCGAAGCCGGTCGCTTCCGGCTGCTCGTAGCCGATGGTTTCCAGCGTGTGGCGGATCCGCTCCAGGTTGGCCGGCTGCTGGTAGCGCAGCTCCATCACGGTGCCGCCGGTGAATTCCACCGACAGGTGCAGACCCTTGTGGATCAGGAAGAACACGGCCGCCACGAAGGTCAACGCCGAAATGACGTTGAACACCAGCGCGTGGCGCATGAACGGGATGTCTTTTTTAATGCGGAAAAATTCCATGCTCAGTGCCCCTGATTATTTCTGGCCCGGTACCCAGACGGTACCGATAGCGATCGATTGCAGTTTCTTCTTGCGGCCGTACCAGAGGTTGACCACACCGCGCGACACAAACACGGCGGAGAACATCGAGGTCAGGATACCCAGCGTGTGCACCACGGCGAAGCCGCGGATCGGACCGGAACCGAACACCCACAGCGCCACACCGACGATCAGCGTGGTGACGTTGGAGTCGATGATGGTCGCCCAGGCGTGGCCGAAGCCGTCGTTGATGGCAGCCTGCGGGGTTGCGCCACGGCGCAGCTCTTCGCGGATACGTTCGTTGATCAGCACGTTGGAGTCAATCGCCATACCCAGCGCCAGCGCAATAGCGGCCATGCCCGGCAAGGTCAGGGTCGCCTGCATCAGCGACAGGATGGCCACCAGCAGCAGCAGGTTGACAGCCAGCGCAAACACGCTGAAGAAGCCGAAGATCATGTAGTAGACAATCATGAACACCGCAATCGCAGCGAAGCCATACATGGTCGAATGCAGGCCCTTGGCGATATTCTCCGCGCCCAGCGCCGGGCCGATGGTGCGTTCCTCAATCACGTCCATCGGCGCCGATAGTGCGCCGGAGCGCAGCAGCAGCGCCAGCTCGGCCGCGTTCTCGGCATTTCCCATGCCGGTGATCTGGAAGCGGCTACCCAGTTCGCTCTGGATGGTGGCCACCGACAGCACTTCCGGCTTGCCCTTCTCTTTCAGCACGATGGCCATCTTCTTGCCCACGCGGTCGCGGGTGGCGTCGCGCATGCGGCGGCCGCCATCGCCGTTCAGGTCGATGCCCACGGCTGGCTGCTGATTCTGGTCGAAGCTGGCCACGGCGCTGGAGATGTATTCACCGCTCAGCACCACGTCTTTCAGCAGCACCACCGGCACGCCTTTGCCGACGGTGAACAGTTCCGAGTTGAACGGAATCGCCGCGGTCAGTTCGGTGCCCGGCGTGATCGATTCATCCACCATGCGCACTTCCAGCGTGGCGGTGCGGCCGATCACGGCACGCGCACGGGCCACGTCCTGCACGCCCGGCAGCTGGACCACGATGCGGTCCGGGCCTTGCTGCTGAATCACCGGCTCAGCCACGCCCAGCTCGTTCACGCGCTTGGACAGGGTGGAGATGTTCTGCTTCACGCCATCGTCGATGGTTTGTTTCAGGGCGGCCGGTTTCAGGCTCACCACGGTTTTCAGGTCGCTGCCTTCGCCGGCGTCGACAAAGGTCAGATCGGCGATCTGGCCGGACAGCACGTCCTTGGCCTTCTGGCGGGTGGCGTCGTCGCGGAACTTGATTTCCACGGTATTGCCGGCCAGCTCGATGCCGGCGTGACGCACGTTCTTGTCGCGCAGCGCTGCGCGGGCCGCCGCCTGGATGCCCTGGACGCGCTTGGCCAGCACGGCCTTGCTATCCACCTGCATCAGGAAGTGCACGCCGCCGCGCAAGTCGAGGCCGAGGTACATCGGCAGCGCATGCAGGCTCTGCATCCATTTCGGCGTATCTTCCTGCAGGTTCAGCGCCACCAGATAGGTTGGATCTTCCGGGTCGGCGTTCAAGCCTTTTTCCAGCACGGACTTGGCATGGAACTGAATGTCCGGCGTGGCGAAGCGCACGCGCACGGAGGCATAGGTGCCGCTGCCGTCAAAGCTCAGGCCATTGTTGGCGATGCCGGCCTTGGCCAGCACATCCGCCACCTTGGCCGTCATGTCGGACGTCATCTTGACGGTCGACTTGCCGCTGGTGACCTGCACCGCCGGTGACTGGCCGAAGAAGTTGGGCGCGGTGAACAGCGCGCCCAACAGGATCGCAACGGCGATAACGATATATTTCCAGACTGGATAACGATTCATATAGCTCTAACGTTCAGTGTAGACGTCAAAAGGCCCGCATCGTGTGCGGGCCGGGGAATTACAGGCTCTTCAGCGTGCCGTTTGGCAGCACCATCGTGATCGAGTTCTTTTGCACCACCAGCTCGGCGCCGCTGGAGATTTCCAGGGTCACGTACAGGTCGGAGATCTTGGTGATCTTGCCCAGTACGCCACCGGCGGTGACCACTTCATTGCCCTTGGCCAGCGCTTCCATCATGGCCTTTTGTTCTTTGGCACGCTTCTGCTGAGGACGGATCATCAGGAAGTACATGGCCACGAACATCAGAATCAGGAAACCATACTGGCCCAGGAAGCCGCCACCGCCGCCAAGGGCTTCGAGTGGATTGGATTGGGCATACGCATTGGAAATAAAGAACACAGGTGACTCCGATATCTATAGTTTAAAAAACAGCGCTGTATTCTAGCACTGGCCGCACGGCGTTAGGACTTTTACACCCCTCGCGCGCGATCGGCGTGGAATTGCTGCACCCAGGCCGGGAAACGGTCCGCATCCAGGGCGTCGCGCATCTGCTGCATGATGTCCAGGTAGTAATGCAGATTGTGGATGGTATTCAGGCGCGCGCCGAGGATTTCCTGGGTGCGGTTCAGGTGGTGCAGATAGGCGCGCGAGAAGTTCTTGCAGGCGTAGCACGAGCAACTGCTGTCGTACGGCTCCTTGTCATCCTTGTAACGGGCATTCTTGATCTTGATATCGCCAAAGCGGGTAAAGATCCAGCCGTTGCGGGCGTTGCGGGTCGGCATCACGCAGTCGAACATATCGACGCCGTTGGAAACGCCGGCCACCAGGTCTTCCGGCGTGCCCACACCCATCAGGTAGTGCGGCTTGTTGGCCGGCAATTTCGGACCGACGTGTTGCAAGATACGCATCATGTCTTCCTTCGGCTCGCCCACCGACAGGCCGCCAATGGCCAGGCCCGGGAAATCGATCTTTTCCAGGCCTTCCAGCGATTCATCGCGCAGCTTCTCGAACATGCCGCCCTGGACGATGCCGAACAGCGCGTTCGGGTTCTCGCCGCGGTGGAATTCGTCGTGCGAGCGCTGCGCCCAGCGCAGCGACATGCGCATCGACTTGGCGGCCTCGTCCAGCGTGGCAGGACGGTTATCGATTTCATAAGGCGTGCATTCGTCGAACTGCATCACGATGTCCGAATTCAGCACGCGCTGGATCTGCATCGAGATTTCCGGCGACAGGAACAGCTTGTCGCCGTTGATCGGCGAGTTGAAGTGCACGCCCTCTTCCGTGATCTTGCGCATCGCGCCCAGCGAGAACACCTGGAAGCCGCCGGAGTCGGTCAGGATGGGCTTGTCCCAGCCCATGAAGTCGTGCAGGCCGCCGAACTTGGCCATGATGTCGTTGCCCGGACGCAACCACAGGTGGAAGGTATTGCCCAGGATGATCTGGGCGCCGATTTCCTTCAGCTCCAGCGGCGACATGGCCTTGACCGAGCCGTAGGTGCCGACCGGCATGAAGATCGGCGTTTGCACCACGCCATGGTTGAGCTTGACCTCGCCACGGCGGGCCTTGGTCACGCCGGTGGTGTCGGTTTTGTGCAGTTTAAATTCCAGCATATTCAATCCTAGTTGTTGCCGCGTCGTTCCGGCGCAGGCCGGAACCCAATTGGATTCCGGCCTGCGCCGGAATGACGGTGCGGCGGTTAAGCTCTGTTTTGCGTCGTCAGCAGCATGGCGTCGCCATAGCTGAAGAAGCGGTATTCACTTGCGATCGCGTGGGCATAGGCCTTGCGGATCTCTTCAAAACCGGCGAAGGCCGACACCAGCATCAGCAGGGTCGACTTGGGCAGGTGGAAATTGGTGATCAGGCGCGTGACCGTCTTGAACTTGTAGCCCGGCGTGATGAACAGCGCAGTATCGGCGCTGCCGGCTTCCAGCTGGCCGCTCTGCGAGGCCGATTCCAGCGCGCGCAGCGAGGTCGTTCCCACCGCGACCACATCGCGGCCGGCGGCGCGGGCGGCGCGCACGGCGTCCACGGTTTCCTGCGGCATGGTGTACCACTCGGTGTGCATCTGGTGCTCGGACAAATTCTCGTGACGCACCGGCTGGAAAGTGCCTGCGCCCACGTGCAGCGTGACGTAGGCGAAGTTGACGCCCTTGGCTTTCAGCTTCTCCAGCAGCGGCTCATCGAAGTGCAGGCCGGCAGTCGGCGCGGCCACCGCGCCCGGCACTTTGTTGAAGACAGTCTGATAACGCTTTTCGTCGAACGAATCCGCATCGTGCTCGATGTAAGGCGGCAGCGGCAGGCGGCCGTGGGCTTCGATCAGATCGAAAACATCGGCATCGAAGTGCAGCGTGAAGAACTCGCCAGCGCGCTCGCCCACGGTAACGTCGAAGGCATCGGCCAAGCGCATCCTGGTCCCAGCCAGCGGCGAGCGCGAAGCGCGCACCTGTGCCAGCACGGTGCGGTTATCCAGCACACGCTCCACCAGCGCCTCCACCTTGCCGCCGCTTTCCTTCATGCCGAAGAAGCGGGCTTTCAGCACGCGGGTATTGTTCATCACCAGCAGATCGCCCGGCTGCAGCAGGTCGACGATATCGGCGAACTGGCGGTCGATAATCTGCTCACCGTCCAAGTGCAGCAGACGGGAAGCGCTGCGGTCTGGCAGCGGGAATTGCGCAATACGCTCTTGCGGCAAGTTAAAATCGAAATCGGAAAGCGAATACATGGTCGGACTCTGTTAAACAAAAATACGGTAGGCCTTACAATACCGGCGGCCAACCCTCTATTTTACGCCATATGCCTGTTTCACCGTCGAAAACTGCCAAAAAAACCGTCAGCGCGGAAGCCAAACTGGCCAAATTGGGCTTGCACACCGATATGGACCTGGTGCTGCACCTGCCCATGCGCTACGAAGACGAAACGCAGGTCATCACCATCGAAGAAGCCCGGCTGCACGGCGGCGACACATCCCAAGTTGAGGGCGTGGTCACAAAAAACGAGATCGCCTACAAGCCGCGGCGCCAGCTTTTAGTCCACATCAGCGACGGCACCGGCGATTTGCAGCTGCGTTTCATGAATTTCTACGGCAGTCAGGTCAAGCAGCTGGCCGAGGGCACGCGGGTACGGGCGCGCGGCGAATTGAAGCACGGCTTCTTCGGCGCGGAGATGGTGCACCCGGCCTACAAGGTGGTGAACGAGGGCGCGCCGCTGCCGACTTCCCTGACGCCGGTGTATCCGGCCGGCGAAGGCCTGTCGCAGCCGGTGCTGCGGCGCGCGATCGGCGAAGCCATGAAGCGGGTCGACTGGACCGACACCATTCCGGCCGACGTGCGCCGCCAGTTGCAACTGTCCGATCTTGAACCGGCGGTGAAACTGCTGCACTATCCGCCGCAGCAGGTGGACGAACACGCGCTGGCCGACCGCTCGCATCCCGCGTGGACGCGGGTGAAGTTCGACGAACTGCTGGCGCAGCAGCTGTCGCTGAAACGCGCCCAGCGCGCGCGCCGCGCCAAGGGTTCGCCGGCGCTGACCAAGGTGGGCGCCTTGTCGCGCGACCTGCAAGCGGCCCTGCCATTCAAACTGACCGGCGCGCAGAAGCGCGTGCTGGCCGAAATCAGCGCCGACCTGCGCCAGCCCTATCCGATGCAGCGCCTGCTGCAGGGCGACGTCGGCAGCGGCAAGACCGTCGTCTCCGCGCTGGCCGCCGCGCAGGCCATCGACAGCGGCTATCAGGCCGCGCTGATGGCGCCGACCGAGATTCTGGCCGAGCAGCACTTCCGCAAAATCGCCGCGTGGATGGAGCCCTTGGGCGTCAAGGTCGCATGGCTGACCGGCAGCTTGAAGAAAAAGGAAAAACAGGCCGCCTACGACATGATCGAATCCGGCGAAGCACGACTGGTAGTGGGGACGCACGCGCTGCTGCAGGACGTGGTGACGTTCGAGAATCTCGGCCTGGCCATCGTCGACGAACAGCACCGCTTTGGCGTTGGCCAGCGACTCTCGCTGCGCAACAAAGGCGTCGAGGGCGCGGTGCCGCACCAGCTGATGATGTCCGCCACACCGATCCCGCGCACGCTGGCCATGACCTACTACGCCGACCTTGAGGTGTCGGTGATCGACGAACTGCCGCCGGGCCGCAGTCCCATCGTCACGCGCGCCATCGATCAGAACCGCCGCGACGAAGTGATCGAGCGCGTGCATGCGGCCGCGCTGGAAGGCCGCCAGGTCTACTGGGTCTGCCCGCTGATCGAAGAATCGGAAGCGCTGCAACTGCAAACCGCGACCGAGACGCACGCCCTGCTGGCTGAGGCCCTGCCCGATTTGAACGTAGGGTTGGTTCACGGCCGCATGAAACCCGTCGAAAAACAAGTGGTGATGGACGCCTTCAGCGCAAACGAAATGCAGGTGCTGGTGGCCACCACCGTGATCGAAGTGGGCGTGGACGTGCCGAATGCCTCGCTGATGGTGATCGAACACGCCGAACGTTTCGGCTTGTCGCAGCTGCACCAGCTGCGCGGACGCGTGGGGCGAGGCTCGGCGGCATCGGCATGCCTGCTGCTGTACCAAAGCCCGCTGGGCCACGTCGCCAAGCAGCGCCTGATGACCATGCGCGAAACCACGGACGGATTCGAAATCGCCCGGCGCGACCTGGAAATCCGCGGTCCCGGCGAATTCCTCGGCGCGCGCCAGTCCGGCCAGGCCATGCTGCGGTTTGCCGACCTGGAAACCGACGGCTGGCTGGTGGATCAGGCGCGCGACGTCGCCCACGACCTGCTGCACGCCAACACTCCCGAGAAAGCCGCCACCGTCGAAGCCCACCTCGCCCGCTGGCTGGGCGGCCGCGAGGAATTCCTCAAAGTCTAAACCCGGGGTCAGTTCTTGCAATCCAACACGAGCTCAGCCGCTGTCTGGCTGAGCTCGTGTTGGATTGCAAGAACTGACCCCGGGTTAGAAGCAAAGGTAGATGCGGTTGGCCAGATCGACCACAAAGTCCGGCGTCAGATAAGCCGCGAAGCCCAGCGCCAGCACGGTGGCGATGGCGGCGCGCAGCAGCCAGGTTTTCATGATTACGCCGCCTGCGCGCGGATCAGCGGACGTTCGTTGATCGGCAGGTTGATCAGGCCGGACATCACGCCCAGCGCAATCGCGATGCCCCATACGATGTTGTAGCTGCCGGTGGTGGTGTACAGGTAGCCTCCCAGCCACACGCCAAGGAAGCTGCCCAGCTGGTGCGAGAAGAACACCATCCCCGCCAGCATGGACATATGCTTCACGCCGAATACGCCGGCAATGATGCCGTTGGTGAGCGGCACGGTGGACAGCCACAATACGCCCATGGCTGCCGCAAACAGATAGACCGTCAGCGGCATCAATGGCGCCAGCAGGAACAACGAAATCACGATGGAGCGCGAGAAGTAAATCGTCGACAGCAGGTAGCGCTTGGGGAAGCGACCACCAAGCTTGCCCGCGTAGTAAGAACCGAAGATGTTGAACAAGCCTATCAGCGCCAGCGCCAGCACCGCCACGCTAGGATTACCGATGCCTTGGTCTTTCAAGTAAGCCGGCATGTGCACGCCGATGAATACCAGCTGGAAGCCGCACACGAAATAACCCGCCACCAGGAACAGGAAGGAGCGGTTACCCAGCGCTTCGCTGGCCGCCTCGCGGATGCTTTGCTGTGGACCGTGCGCATGCTCCACCGCCGGCTCGCGCAGATAGAGGGCCATTGGCACCATCAGCAGCAAAATCAAGGCGCCCAGTATGTAGAAGGCATTCTGCCAGCCGACTGCGGAAATCAGCTGCTGCTCGATCGGCATCATCATGAACTGGCCGAAGGAGCTGGCCGCACCCGAAATGCCGAACGCCCACGAACGCTTTTCCGGCGGCGCCACGCGGCCGATGATGCCGCTCACCGCGCCGAACGCGGTGCAGGCCAGCCCAAGACCAACCAACACGCCGGTGCCCAGCACGAACAACGTTGGCTGCGTGACCAGCGCCATCCACGCCAGACCGGCCGCGTAGCAGACCGCGCCGACCAGCACCACGCGCATGGTGCCGAAGCGGTCCGCCGCCATGCCGGCGAACGGGCCGAAGGCGCCCCACATCAGATTCTGCATGGCTTGCGCCAGCGAGTAAGTCTCGCGCGTCCAGCCGTTGGCCTGGGAGATGGGTTGCAGCCAGAAGCCGAAGCCGTGACGCACGCCCATCGCCAGCGTCAGGACGACGCCGGTGGCGAGCAGCACGTTTTTCAAGGTGAGTGTGCGGTCGTTGGCGAGCATGGTGTATCCCCCGTTATTCAATTCATATCAGGCGATTGTAACCAGTTCGCGCCGACCGCGCTTGCGGCCCTCAGGCGTCGGCCGGATAGCGCAGGCCGATCTGCGCGCGGATTTCGTCCAGCGTGCCCATGATGGCCAGCGTTTCAGCATGCGGCATCACCGGGCTTTCGATCAGGCCCGCACGGATGCAGCGGCCGACTTCCTGCGCTTCGTGGGTGTAGCCGTTGCCGCTCTTCGGCAGATGCAAGGTGCGCTCCTCGCGCGAGGTGCCGTTCACCAGCGTGACGGTGACCTTGTCGGTGTTGTGGAAGCGGTCGTGCAGGCGCACGAAGCCCTTCTCGCCGGAGATGGTCAATTCGGTCGGCGTGCGCGAACGCAGGCTGCACGCGCAGGACGATACGGCGCCGCCTTCGTGCGACAGGGTGAACGCGGTTTGCATATCGACGCCGGTGGCGGTCATCTCCGCCTGCGCCTTCACGCCGGTGACGCCGCCGAGGAAGAACGACGCCATCGACAACGGGTAGATGCCCAGATCCAGCAGCGCGCCGCCGCCCAGCTCCGGCGCGAACAGACGATGCTCAGGGCCGGCATCCGAGGTAAAGCCGAAATCGGCGGTGACATTGGCCGGCTTGCCGATCTCGCCGCTGTCGACGATGCGCTTGGCCTCCACCACGGACGGCATGAAGCGCGTCCACATCGCCTCCATCACAAACAGCTTCTTCGCGCGCGCGAGATTGATAATGTCTTCAGCCTGGCGGCGGTTCATGGTGAACGACTTCTCCACCAGCACCGCTTTGCCGCCGTTAAGGCACATCAGCGCGTTCTCGTGGTGCATGGGGTGCGGCGTGGCGACGTAGATCACGTCAACATTGGGATCGTCGGCCAGCGCCTGATAGCTGCCATGAAAACGCTCGGCGCCGTACTGCTGGCCGAAGGTGGTAGCGCTATCCACAGAGCGCGAAGCAACGGCGACCAGTTTGGCGTCCGGCGTGTCCTTCAAAGCGATGGCGAAGGCTTTGGCGATTTTGCCGGTGCCCAGAATCCCCCAGCGGATTGGCTGCGTCATGGCGTGCACTTTCTGCCGCGTCGGCGGCGATTGAGTTGATATCGGGATTATTTTACTGCGGCCACCCGCTTGGGGCGGAACACCGTTGCGTCGGCGTAGAAGGCTTCGTCCTGCTGCGGCCACCAGCTCGGCACGCCCAGCGCCTGCATGGGTGTGAAACCTGCGGTGCTCAGGCCTTCACCGGCCAGTTGCTGTGCGACGGTGGCGTCTATCCACGCGCGGCGCGCGGCGTGGTCCAGCGTGAAGAAATCCTCACCCGCCAGCACGATGCGCGTGTGCGCGGTGATGGCCTTGCGCGGCGCGACCAGCTTTTCCATCAGCGCATGGCCGAACAGCCAGGTCTGGGCATCGGCCGCATCCCACTGCGCGCGGCGCTCGACGAAGGCCTCATGCCAGCGGTGTTCGTGCAGCGCATCGACCAGCGCGTGGCCGTCGGCGTTATCGCGCACCACTAGCAGCGCGGCGTTTTCGTCGAAGATGGTGGCGCCGTCGCGCGCGGGACCGCGCGATTTGCCGACGCCGTCCTGCGCGATCTGCGCCGCCTGCAAGGCGTTCAGTTGGACTTTGATGCGAGGGAAGGTTAGCCACACAAGGCCGTTGAAGAAGTCATGCAGATTGTCGCGCGTGGGTACGCAACCGGTGGCGCCGATGTGTTCCTCGTAAGCCGTGCCTTCCGGCAGGGCTTCCTGCGGCACGAAGGAGATCGGCAAGCCGAGATGATTGCGCAGGCCCAGTGCTGCGGCCTGCTGGTTGAAGCCATCGCGAAAATGCGCGTCTGCGGACAAGCGGCCGGCCGCGTCGCGTACCGATTCGTACCACGGCTGCGACCAGTCGATTGTTTCCAGCACTGCTTACACCATTTTCCAGTTGATGGTTTCGCCGGCGTTGAGTGGCACCACGGACTGGTCGGCCAGTGGCAGGGTTTCCGGCAGCGTCCATTGCTCGCGCTTGAGCGTGATCTTGCCCTGGTTGACCGGCAGGTTGTAGAAGGCCGGGCCATTCAGCGAAGCAAAGGCTTCCAGCTTGTCCAACGCGCCGGCGCGTTCGAAGGCTTCGGCGTACAGCTCCATCGCGTGCAGCGCAGTGTAGCAACCGGCGCAACCGCAGGCGGCTTCCTTGGCGCCCTTGGCATGCGGCGCCGAGTCGGTGCCGAGGAAGAAACGCTCGTCGCCGCTGGTCGCCGCCGTCACCAGCGCCAGGCGGTGTTCTTCGCGCTTCAACACCGGCAGGCAGTAGTAGTGAGGACGGATGCCGCCCTTGAAGATATCGTTACGGTTGTACAGCAGGTGATGCGCGGTGATGGTCGCCGCGATCGGGCCTTCGGCTTCCGCCACGTACTGGGCGGCGTGCTTGGTGGTGATGTGTTCAAACACGATGTTCAGAGCAGGGAAGTCGCGGCGCAGCGGGCGCATCACGCGTTCGATGAACACAGCTTCGCGGTCGAACAGATCGATATCCTGATCGGTCACTTCGCCATGAACCAGGAAGGGCAGGCCCAGCTCCTGCATCTTTTCCAGCGTCTTGTAGCAGTTGGCCAGGTCGGTCACGCCGGCGTCCGAATTGGTGGTGGCGCCGGCCGGGTACAGCTTCACCGCGTGCACCACACCGCTCTCCACCGCGCGCACGATTTCGTCCGGCTGGGTGTTGTTGGTGAGGTAAAGCGTCATCAACGGCTCGAAATCCATGCCTTCCGGCAGCGCCGCCAGGATGCGTTCGCGATAAGCGATGGCAGCGGCGGTGGTCGTGACCGGAGGTTTCAAATTCGGCATCACAATCGCGCGGCCGAACTGGCGGGCGCTGTGCGGCAGCACACTGGCCAGCGTCGCGCCATCGCGCAAATGCAGGTGCCAGTCGTCTGGGCGGGTGATGGTGATGCTGGAAGGGACTTGTTCGAGGTCGGACATGGCGGCGGGCTTTCAAAATGCGAATAGCCGATATTTTACCTCGTTGCGCCGGGCGCTTGACAGTACGTACGTATAAGCGTACGTTTTAATCAACCATCCACTGGAGCGCACTATGGACACCATCTCGGCCAGCGAGGCCCGTGCCCGGCTGTACAACCTGATCGACGAAACCGCCGCAAACCATGCGCCTGTGACCATCACCGGCAAGCGCAATAACGCCGTGCTGATCTCTGCCGACGACTGGGCGGCCATTCAGGAAACGCTGTATCTGCTATCCGTGCCCGGCATGCGGGAATCGATCATCGCTGCGCGTGCCGAGCCATTGGAAAACAGCAGCAAGGAACTGAGCTGGTGAGCTGGCAACTGGTGTACTCGCGCCAGGCACAAAAAGATGCGAAGAAGTTGGCCGCAGCTAATTTGAAGAAACAAGCACAAACACTACTGGATGTGCTGGCCAGCGATCCCTTCGCCCGCCCACCGCCATTTGAGAAACTGGTTGGCGATTTGGCGGACACTTACTCGCGCAGGATCAATATTCATCACCGCTTGGTGTACGAGGTTTTCCCGGATCAGAATATTGTTCGCATCCTGCGCATGTGGTCGCATTACGACTAGTTACGGCGCCGTAGTCTTCGCCGCCCAGGCCTTGGTATCGGCCAGGATTTTGTCGAGGCGGGCGCGGTCGTAGATGTTGCCGTGGCTGATCACGGTGCGGATCTTGCGCGTGGCGCCGATGTCTTCCAGCGGATTCGCGTCCAGCACCAGCACATCGGCCGCCCTTCCCGCTTCCAGCGCGCCGTAGCGATCCAGCTTGCCGAGGAAACGCGGCCCGTTGATCACGGCCGTTTGCAGGGCTTGCGCCGGCGCCAGGCCATAGTTCACGTACAGGCCGATTTCATCGTGCAGCGCCTGGCCTGGATAGTCGTACGAATTCAGGAAGCCCGCATCCGTGCCGGCAATGATGTTCACGCCTTCCTGCTGCAAGATCGGCAGCAGCGAGGCCGATTTCTCGAACACCGCCTTGCGCTGCGCAATCGCCGCCGCGTCGTCCTGCGCCGCGCGCTTCACGCGCCAGTCGTAGGTGGCGCGCAGGCCTTTGCCGATGTATTGCAAGGCTTCGTCGTGCGCATGATCGTCCATGTCCAGATACGCCACCACGCGCGACACCGACAGCGTCGGCACCACCGCCGTGCCCTTGGATGCCATGTAGCGGAACGAGGCACGCGCTGTGGCTTCATCATACGAAGCCAGGCTTTGCTGGACTGCTTCCTTGCCGGTCAGCTTGCCGGCGGCGACAAGGTCGGTCAGCTCTTGCTCGCGCGGCGTGGAGGCGCGCAGCAAGTAGGACTGGTGCTCCACCGTGCCGAGGCCCGCATCGAACATGGTTTTCAGCGTCAGCTGCACCGGAATATGGCCGGAGGTGCGCATGCCGCGCTCCCTGGCCTGGCGCAGCGCTTCCAGATACATCTCCGGCTTCAAGGTGTTCTCGGTGATCTTGACGAAGTCCACCTTCTGGCCTTGCAGCTTGTCCAGCGCGCGGCTCACCTCTTCCGGCGTGCCGACTTCAATCGTGCCCTTCCACAGCGGCTTGTAGCCTTCCAGCTTGGCGGCGGAGGTGAAGATGGTCGGCCCTTCCAGCTTGCGCGCATTGACCTCGTCGCGCCATTGCAGCACGGTATCCGGCAAATCGCCCGAGCAGTCGCGCACGGCGGTGATGCCGTACGCCAGATACAGTTGCAGCAGATGCTTGTTCTCTTCGATCAGCGCCGGACCGCCGCCAAAGTGCACGTGCGTGTCCCACAGACCCGGCATCAGGTACTTGCCCGGCAGGCTGATGGTCTTCCTGGCCGCGTAGTTGGACAACTGCTTGTCGTCCACCACCGCCAAAATGGTGTCGCCTTTGAGCACCACCGATTTACCCTTGACGGCCTTGCCGCCGGCCACATCGATCAGCGTGGCCTTGGTCAGCACCAGATCGGCGGCGATTTTGTCCGCCGCATGCGCCGCGCTCAGCAGCCCCAGCGCCAGCATCGCGCCACTTAATTGCTTAATGGAAATGTTCATCAGTGAATTATACGGGCCAGGAAGTCGCGCGCCCGCTCCGTTTGCGGGGCATGGAAGAATTCCTCCTTGCTGCTGTCTTCCAGAATGCTGCCCTGGTCCATGAACACCACCCGGTTGGCCACCTTGCGGGCAAAGCCCATTTCGTGGGTGACCACCATCATGGTCATGCCCTCTTGCGCCAGGCCGACCATCACATCCAGCACTTCGTTGATCATTTCCGGGTCCAGCGCCGAGGTGGGCTCATCGAACAGCATGGCGATCGGGTCCATGGCCAGCGCGCGGGCGATCGCCACCCGCTGCTGTTGTCCGCCAGACAACTGGCTGGGGAATTTATCCTGATGCGCCAGCAGGCCGACGCGGTCGAGGTAATGCAGGCCGCGCTCTGCGGCCTCGTCCTTGCTGCGGCCCAGCACCTTGATCTGGCCCAGCGTCAGGTTATCGCGCACCGACAGATGCGGAAACAGCTCGAAGTTCTGGAACACCATGCCGATGCGCGCCCGCAGCGCCGGCAGATCCGTGCCCTTGGCGCCGACCGAGGTGCCATCGACCGTAATGTCGCCCTGCTGGAACGGTTCCAGCCCGTTGACGGTCTTAATCAGGGTGGACTTGCCGGAGCCGGACGGCCCGCAAATGACCATCACATCGCCCTTTTCCACCTTGGTGCTGCAGTCCTTGAGCACCTGAAACTGCCCATACCACTTGCTGATATTTTTGATTTCGATCATAGGAAAGTAGATTATTTTGCGGCGCAGCCACGCGCTTGACAGCGCCCCTGCCCACAAGGATACTGCGGAACTTGCCAATAGTTTCAGCAGCCGACGCACCCAAAACCGGCTGACGCCATAAGAAGAAAGCAGCGGCTACCCATCCCGCTGCCCAGGCTCAGAGAGACACTACCACAGGAAACCTCAAAATATGAACAAACAAAGCCGATTGACCACGTACATCCTGATTGGACTGGTGCTAGGCATCATCACCGGTTACTTCGCCCACGACAATCTGGCCAGTCCAACCGGCTTTGCCGACACCATGGCGCTGATCACCACGCTGTTCCTGCGCCTGATCAAGATGATCATCGCGCCGCTGGTGTTCTCCACGCTGGTATGCGGCATTGCCAAGATGGGCGACGCCACCGCTGTCGGCCGCGTCGGCGTCAAGACGCTGGGCTGGTTCTTCATCGCCTCGGTGATGTCGCTGAGCCTGGGTCTGGTGCTGGTCAACCTCTTCCGTCCGGGCGACGCGCTGCTGGGCCACATGGCCGCCACCGCCGCCAAGGCCGACCTGGCCACTTCCAGCCTGACGCTGAAAGACTTCGTCACCCACCTGGTGCCATCGTCCATCGTGGACGGCATGGCCAAGAATGAGATTTTGCAGATTGTGATCTTCTCGCTGTTCTTCGGCTCGGCCGCTGCGGCGGTAGGCCCGAAAGCCAATGCGCTGATTGAGGCGCTGGACGGCGTGGCGCATGTGATGCTGAAAGTCACCGGCTATGTGATGAAGTTCGCGCCGTTTGCCGTCTTTGCGGCGGTAGCGGGCACCATCGCCAAGAGCGGCCTGGGCGTGCTGTCGACCTATGGCGTGTTCATGGCCGAGTTCTACTTCGGCATTGCGCTGCTGTGGACGCTGCTGATCTTCATCGGCTTCCTGTTCCTGAAAGGCCGCGTGTTCGCGCTGATGAAAGAAATGCGCAGCCCGGCGCTGCTGGCCTTCTCGACCGCGTCGAGCGAAGCGGCCTATCCGAAAACGCTGGAAGGCCTGGAGCGTTTCGGCGTGCGCAACCGCATCGCCTCGTTCGTGCTGCCGATTGGCTACTCGTTCAATCTGGACGGTTCGATGATGTACTGCACCTTCGCCACCGTGTTCATCGCGCAGGCGTATGGCATCGAGATGTCGCTGGGCCAGCAGATGACCATGATGATGGTGCTGATGCTGACCTCGAAAGGCATGGCCGGCGTGCCGCGCGCCTCGCTGGTGGTGATTGCCGCCACGCTGGGCCAGTTCAACATTCCGGAAGCGGGCATGCTGCTGCTGCTGGGCATCGACCACTTCCTCGACATGGCGCGCTCCGCGACCAACGTCATCGGCAACGGCATCGCCACCGCCGTGGTGGCGAAGTGGGAAGGCGAGATGGAACCGCCAAAACCGGCCTGAGCCTGAAACGACAACGCCACCTTCAAGGTGGCGTTGTCGTTTATAGCCAAGTCCGTTTCCCCTCCGGCTTGGCCCCCATCTCCCGCAGTCGGCGCCGCAAGCGGGCGTTGTCGATGAGCGCACAGATCATTGTTATCAACACGACGATATTGAGCGCATCACTACCAAAGAATCTGAAAAACAGCGCCGCCCCGCCAGCGCACAACAGGCCGGTCGCCAGTAGTATCACTCCGTCTTTCATTTGTAACTCCACCGTAGTTAAGGATCATGTCATCGGAGGGTAGTACGCAAAAACATAATGCGCTTTGCGGCGGCTCATGGCAAGCATGCAGGCCAGTTGCGCGGAATCGTTATGAATCTTGGTGGTTTTCGTAATTGCGACAGGTTGGGGCTTGATGCACTATTTCGGGTTAACTACGTCCAAATGGAGATGATATGACCGCTACCCGGCGCACTGCGCTTAAGACTCTTCTCGCTGGCGCCGCCGTTGCGCCGCAATTGGCGCAGGCGGCGACGGCTGAACCGAAATGGGGACGCGGCGTCGAAGATCAGCGCAAAGCCGATCTGGGCAACGGCACCTTCCTCAATCCCATCCTCGCCGGCGACCATCCCGATCCCACCATCCTCAAGGACGGCGACGATTACTACATGACGTTTTCGTCCTTCCTGTCCTACCCGGGCGTCATCATCTGGCACTCGCAGGATCTGGTGAACTGGCAGCCCATCGGCCCCGCCCTCACCAAGCCGCTCGGCAGCATCTGGGCCATGGACCTAGTCAAGCACAATGGCCGCTACTTCATCTACATCCCCGCCGGCGACAGCATCTATGTTATCTGGGCCGATAACATCCGCGGCCCGTGGAGCGATCCGGTCGACCTTAAAATCCAGGGCGCCATCGATCCCGGCCACGCGGTCGGCGAGGACGGCAAGCGCTACCTGTTCGTCAACGGCGTGCGCCGCATCGGCCTGACCGACGACGGACTGGCCACCGTCGGCAAGCTGGAAAAAGTCTACGAACCATGGCGCTATCCATCCGACTGGGTGGTCGAGATGTTTGCCCCAGAAGGCCCCAAGCTGTTCAAGCGCGGCGAATGGTTTTATCTGGTGATGGCGGTCGGCGGCACATCCGGCCCGCCGACCAGTCATATGGTGATCGCGGCCCGCTCGCGTTCCATCCACGGCCCGTGGGAAAACCATCCACAGAACCCGCTGGTGCGCACCAAAAGCGCCGACGAAAAGTGGTGGTCGCGCGGCCACGCCACGCCGGTCGAAGGTCCGGCCGGCGACTGGTGGATGATCTACCACGGTTACGAAAACGGCTATCGCACGCTGGGCCGCCAATGCCTGCTTGAACCGATCGAATGGACCAAGGACGGCTGGTTCAAGGCCAAGGGCGGCGACCTGTCCGCGCCACTGCCGATGCCGAAGAAAGGCAAAGCAGTCCAGCACAACTTCGCCAAGTCGGACGATTTCCAGACGCTGAGATTCGGCGTGCAGTGGAGCTTCTTCAATCCGGGACCGGACGAGATGAAACGCGTGCAGCATACGCCAGGCGTGCTAGCAATTAAAGGCAAGGGCACGTCGCCGGTCGACTCCTCGCCACTGACTTTCATCACCGGCGACCGCGCCTACGAAGCCACCATCACGCTCGACATCGGCGCCGATGCGGAAGGCGGCCTGCTATTGCACTACAACGAGCGCGCCTACGTCGGCATCGGCTTCACGCCAACGCATATGAAGACCTTCGCCCACTCGCAGGAGCAAAGCTGGATGAGGGAAAAAATGGACGTCTCCACCGTCCATGTCCGCGTGAAAAACGACCGCAACGTCGTAACCTTCCACTACTCGCTGGACGGGAAGAACTGGGTGCAGCACTCGTGGCAGATGGAAGTCTCCGGCCTGCACCACAATGTGTTCGGCGGCTTCCTCAGCCTGCAGCCCGGCATCTACTGCGCGGGCGCAGGCACGGTGAAGCTGCGCGATTTTAAATATCGCGGTTTGGCTTAAATCTGCTCCGCGTAGACCTTCACCAGTTCGTGCAGGAATACGCGGCCTTCCATCAGCGACTGCACGCCGATGTACTCGTTCAGGCCGTGGATGTTGCCCAGGTCCGGCGTCAGGAAAATCCCGCTGATGCCGTAGGTAGGAATACCGGCCGCGTTGAGGAACTGGCCGTCGGTGGCGCCGGACTGCAGGATCGGCATCACCGGCACGCCCGGCCACATCTTCGCGGTGAGCTTCTCCACCGGCTCCATGATGGCGCGCGTCAGCGGCGGCGGCGCCGAATTCTCGCCGCGAATTTCCAGCGTCTCCACCTTCACCGCAGGATCATTGATTGCGCTGACCAGGGCTTGGCGCACGGTCTCCTGCGTCACGCCTGGGAAGATGCGGCAGTTGACGTTGGCGCGTGCGCGCTGCGGCAGCGCGTTGGTGGCGTGGCCAGCGTCCAGCATGGTCGCCACGCAGGTGGTGTGCAGCATGGCAGCCCAGCTGGCGTCCGCGTTCGATACCGTCGCTACCGCCTTCGTATCTTGCGGATCTTTCACTACGGCCTTCATCGCATCGGCGATCTCCTTGTGGCCCGCCTCCAGCTGGATCTTTGCCATCGCATTCAGATATCCCTTGCTGCCATCGGTCAGCTGGATCGGGAATTCATAGCCCTGCACTTTCGACAGCGCACCGGCCAGGTGGTAGATGGCGTTGTCCTTCATCGGGCGCGAGCTGTGGCCGCCGCGATTGGTCACTTCCAGACGATAGTTCTGCGACACCTTCTCGCCCGCCTGCACCGTCATTGTCACGCGCTTGCCGGCCGCATTCAGCTCGCCGCCAGCGCCTTCGTTCAGCGCATAGCCGGCGTCGATCAATTCGCGCCGATTCTTGGTCAGCCATTCCGCGCCATTGAAGGCACCGGAGGTCTCCTCGCCGCAGGTCAGCGCCATCTTCAGCGTGTGGCGCGGCTTGTAGCCTTCCTGCTTGAAGCGAATCAGCGAGTCAGCCCAGATGGCCGCTTGCGCCTTGTCGTCCACCGCGCCGCGCGCGTAGAAGTTGCCGTTTTCCTCGACCAGTGTGAAAGGATCGCGCGTCCAGTCTTCGCGCTTGGCCTCCACCACGTCGATGTGCGCCAGCAGCAGGATGGCTTTGGCTTTCGGATCGCGTCCCGGCAGCACGGCCACCAGACCGCCCTCTTTCGGATGATCCGGCGCGGTGAAGATGTGCAGGTCCGATTCAGGATAACCCGCCGCCTTCATGCGCGCCGCGATGCGCTCGGCCGCCAGCGTGCAGCTGCCGGACGACAGCGTGGTATTGGTTTCGACCAGTTCTTTGTACAGGGCGCGGAACTGCTGTTCGGTAGGATCGGCGGCGTAAGCGCTTTGCACGCATGCCAGCATGGCGGTGACAGCACCCAGGACAAAACGAGACTTCATTGGTCAGCTCCTTCGGTTAATAATTCTTCATCCGCCCTTGCTTGCTGGCGTTCCCACATTTGAGCATACAGGCCATTCGCTGCCAACAGCGAATAGTGCGTGCCGCGCTCCACGATACGGCCATGATCGAGCACGATGATCTGCTGTGCATCGGCCACGGTGGACAGGCGGTGCGCGATCACCATGGTCGTGCGGGTGCGCGAGATTTCCTTCAACTGCGCCTGGATAGCCTGCTCGGCTTTCGAATCCAGCGCCGATGTGGCTTCGTCGAAAATCAGGACGGCGGGATTCTTCAACAGCGTGCGCGCAATCGCCACGCGCTGCTTCTCGCCGCCGGAAAGCTTGAGGCCACGCTCGCCCACCATGGTCTTGTAACCATCCGGCAGGGAGTCGATGAAGTCGTGGATGGACGCGGCGCGCGCGGCGGCCACAATCTCGTCGTGCGACGCGCCCGGCTTGCCGTAGGCGATGTTGTATTCGATGGTGTCGTTGAACAGCACCGTGTCCTGCGGCACGATGCCGATGGCGTGACGCACCGAATCCTGCGTCAGCGAGCGCAGGTCCTGGCCGTCGATGGTGATGCTGCCGGCGTTCACTTCGTAGAAGCGGAACAGCAGGCGCGATAAGGTGGACTTGCCGGAGCCGCTGTGTCCCACCACCGCCGTGGTGGTGCCGGGCGCGATGGTGAAGTCCACGTCGAACAGAATCTGGCGCTTCGGATCGTAGCTGAAGTCCACATGGTTGAAGCGCACTTGCGCGCCATGCGTGACCAGCGGACGGGCGTCTGGCGAGTCGGCGATTTCCTTGTTCTGATCCAGCAGCGAGAACAGCTTCTCCATGTCCGCCAGGCTTTGCTTGATCTCGCGGTAGATCACGCCAAGGAAGTTGAGCGGAATGTAAAGCTGGATCATGAAGGCATTCACCAGCACCAGATCGCCCAGCGTCATGGTACCGGCGATCACGCCAACGGTGGCGCGCCACAGGATCAGCGTCACGGCAATGGCAATAATCATCGACTGCCCGGTATTCAGCAGCGACAGGGAGGTCTGCGATTTGACGGCCGCGCTTTCGTAGCGCTGCAAGCCTTCGTCGTAACGCTTGGCCTCGTACTCCTCGTTGCCGAAGTACTTCACCGTTTCGTAGTTGAGCAGCGAGTCGATGGCCTTGGTGTTGGCCTTGGAATCCAGCTCGTTCATGGTGCGGCGGAAGTGCGTGCGCCAGTTGGTGATCACGACGGTGAAGCTAATGTAAGACACCAGCGCCACAAAGGTGATCACCGAGAACCAGATGTCGTAGTGCGTGACGAGGTAGCCCAGCACCAGCGTAATCTCCACCAGCGTCGGCAGGATGTTAAACAAGGTGTACGAAATCAGCGAGCCCACTGCCCGCGTGCCGCGCTCGATATCGCGCGTCATGCCGCCGGTCTGACGGTTCAGGTGGAAGCGCAGCGACAGCGCGTGCAAATGGCGGAACACTTTCAAGGCGATGGTGCGCACCGCGCGCTGCGTCACGCGCGCGAACAGGAATTCGCGCAGTTCGGTGAACAGCGTGGTGGACACGCGCAGCACGCCGTACGCCACCAGCGCGCCCAGCGGCAGCACCAGCAGCGCTTGCGGATGCGACGGCGTGATGGTCAGCGAGTCGATCAGCCTCTTCATCACCACCGGCACGCCGACGTTGGCCAGCTTGGCGCCGACCAGGCAACCCAGCGCCAGCAGCACGCGCCATTTGTAGACCCATAAATACGGGAGCAGTGTCTTGATGGTTGCGGTGTCGCTGCGTGCAGGAGCGGCAGTGCTGGCGGGGGCTGGCGGGGAGTCGGCGTAACGGCGCATGGCGGATAATGGCTTTTTATGGTTCAATCCCGGTAATTGTAGCCGCAGAAGAGAAATCACGATGACCACGCCTCAAAATCCCGCCACCGACTCCATCAACACCGGTAACACCGTCAATCGCGGCCTGCCCGCCGGGAAGATACCGGAACTGCGCATGATGCCCGCGCCGTCCGACGCCAATGTGTACGGCGACGTGTTCGGCGGCTGGATCATGGCGCAGGTGGACATCGCGGGCTCGCTGCCGGCCACCCGCCGCGCCAACGGCCGCGTCGCCACCATCGCGGTGAACTCTTTCGTGTTCAAGAACCCGGTGTTCGTGGGCGACCTGCTGTCGTTTTATGCTGATATTGTCAAGGTTGGCAATACGTCCATTACCGTGCAGGTGGAGGTGTATGCGGAGCGCAATCGCCTGCAGACCAACACCGTGAAAGTGACCGAGGCGACGCTCACCTATGTCGCCACCGATTCCGACCGCAAGCCGCGCAAAGTGCCGTCGATCGAGACGCTGATCGGCGGCTAAGCCGCTGCGGCCCACGCCCGGACGCATGGACGGCCAGCGCCGCATCTTCCTCGCCAGCGCCGGCCGCCTCGGCGCGCTGGCAACGCTCACCATCGCCAGCCCATCCGGCCGCGCTGCCGGCAGCACCTACCCGTTCAGCCTTGGCGTCGCCAGCGGCTCGCCGCTGCCGGACGCCATCGTCATCTGGACGCGCATCCTGCACGACCCGCTCAACGCCGCCGCCACGCCGCCACTGGCGTTCAGCGTACGCTGGGAGATGGCGGAGGATGAATCGTTCCGCCGCATCGTCGCCAAGGGGACGGCCGACGCCCCGCCCGAGCTGGCGAACAGCGTGCACGTCGACGTCACCGGCCTGCGGCCGGACCGCTGGTACTGGTATCGCTTCATGCTGGGCGACGCCATCAGCCCCACCGGCCGCACCCGCACCGCGCCCGCCGCCGGCGGCATGCCCAGGCAGCTCAAGCTGGCCGTGGCCTCCTGCCAGCACTGGGAATTCGGCAGCTACGCCGCCCACCGCCACATCGCGGCCGCCGCGCCCGATCTGGTGGCCTTTCTGGGCGATTACATCTACGAGTGGGGGCCATACCAGCTGACGCATCCGCCAGCCGCCCTGCGCACCGCAGAGAGCTTTACGCTGGCCGATTACCGCGCCCGCTACGCCCAGTACAAAACCGACCGCGACCTCCAGGCCGCCCACCACGCCGGGCCGTGGATCGTCACCTGGGATGACCACGAAGTGGCCAACGACTACGGCAACGAGCGCGACGAACGCCTCGATCCGCGCTTTGCCGAACGCCGCGCCGCCGCCTACCAGGCCTTCTACGAACACATGCCGCTGCGCCTGGCGCCGCGCGACTTCGCCCACCTGCGCATCTATCAGCGCTACGACTGGGGCAAGCTGGCGCGCTTCCACGTGCTGGACGACCGCCAATACCGCGCCAACGCCGCCTGCCCGCCGGCGGGTCGCGGCGGCTCCAGCTCGGTCCTGCTGCGTGCCTGCCCGGAACTCAAAGACCGCAGTCGCAGCATGCTGGGCAAGGAACAGGAACAATGGCTGGCGCAAAGTCTGTCCTCCTCGCAGGCGCGCTGGAATATCCTCGCGCAGCAAACCCTGATGGCGCAAAACAGCCAGCTGCCCATCATGAAGGAAGACGACGGCCGCTTCTGGACCGACGGCTGGGACGGTTACCCGATGGCGCGCCAGCAGTTGATGGACACCCTGCACGCCAGCCGCGCCGGCAACCCGCTGGTTTTATCCGGCGACGTGCACAGCTTTTTCGCGTGCGAATTGACGCGCAATCCATCGCGTCCGGCATCGCCCGCCAATCCGCTGCTGGCGACCGAATTCTGCGGCACCTCCATCACCTCGCCCTCGCGCCCGCAGACGCGGACCGAGCAGTATGTATCGATGAACCACGGCATCAGGTATGGCCGCAGCGACAAGCGGGGTTATATGCTGATGACCATCACGCCGGCCGACACCACCGCCCACTTTCTTGTGCTGGACAATGTGCATGACAGCGCCAGCCCCATCGCGCGAGCGGCCACTTTCATGGTGCGCGACGGACAAGCAGGCCTGCACCGTGCTTGAATCGGCGCAGCCAGGTTCTATACTGGCTTTGCAGGAGGTGGCAAATGTTGAAAGTGTCCGAAGACGAAATTGCGCACGAGCTTGATCGCTACCTGCATCAGGCGCTTACGCAAACCGTAGTAGTGGAAAAAGCCGACCGCGCATCAGTGGTCGTGCTGTCGCTAGCCGAGTTTGAACGGCTACAGGAAGTGGACGACCTGCACTTTGCAGAGGCCGCCCGCAAGGCGAACGTGGAAGGCTATCTCAATCACCAGCACGAGGTACGCACCCGTCTGGCTACCGCAATGCGAGCCCGCCGGCTCGCCTGCATACGCAAATAAATTCGGGGTCAGAGCCGACAATCGGACATTTCGCGAGCGAAATGTCCGATTGTCGGCTCTGACCCCGAATTTTTAAGCGGCGGCTTTCTCGTCGCGCAGCTGGCGGCGCAGGATTTTGCCGACGTTGGTTTTCGGCAGTTCGTCGCGGAACTCGATGTATTTGGGCTTCTTGTAGGCGGTCAGCTCGTGCTTGCAGAAATCCAGCACCTGCTCGGCCGTCAGGTTGGGATCCTTGCGCACGATGAACAGTTTGACGGCCTCGCCCGAGTTCTTGTCCGGTACGCCGATGCAAGCCACTTCCAGCACGCCAGGATGCGCCGCCACCACGCCTTCCACCTCGTTCGGATAGACGTTGAAGCCGGACACGATGATCATGTCTTTCTTGCGGTCGACGATGCGGGTGAAGCCGTTCTCGTCCATGATGCCGACGTCGCCGGTCTTGAAGAAGCCGTCGGCCGTCATCGATTTGGCGGTTTCCTCGGGACGGTTCCAGTAGCCGGCCATCACCTGCGGGCCGCGGATGGCGATCTCGCCGGTGGAACCCAGCGGCAATGGCTTGCCGTCGTCATCCAGGATGGCCACTTCGGTCGATGGAATCGGCAGGCCGATGGTGCCGGTGAATTCCTTGATGTCGATGCGGTTGGCGGTGGCCACCGGCGAAGTCTCGGACAAGCCATAGCCTTCGATGATCGGCGTACCGGTCACTTTCAGCCAGCGCTCGGCCACGCTTTTCTGCACCGCCATGCCGCCGCCGTTGCACAGCTTGTAGGTGGAGAAGTCCAGCTTGGCGAAATCGGGATTGTTCAGCAATGCGTTGTACAGCGTGTTCACCGCCGGCAACACCGTCACCTTGTACTTCGCCAGTTCTTTCACGAAGCCCGGAATATCGCGCGGGTTCGGAATCAGCAGGCTCAGGCCGCCAGTACGCATGCTCATGAAGGCGCTGATGGTCAGCGAGTAGATGTGATACAGCGGCAGCGCGCTGACGAACACCATCTGCTCGCCGCCGCCTTTCATTTGCAGCCACGCTTCGTTTTGCAGCACGTTGGAAATCACGTTACGGTGCAGCAGGATCGCCCCTTTCGATACGCCGGTGGTGCCGCCGGTGTACTGCAGGAAGGCGATATCGTCATGCCCCAGCTTGGCCGGCTGCAGCGTCATGCCCGCGCCTTCGGCCAGCACCTTCTTGAACGAGACCGCGCCCGGCAGCGAATAGGCCGGCACCATCTTCTTGACCTTGCGCACCACGAAGTTGACCAGCGCGCCCTTGAAGCCACCCAGCAAGTCGCCCATGGTGGCCACGATCACATGCTTGACCGGCGTTTGCGCCACCACCTGCTGCACGGTAGTGGCAAAGTTTTCCAGCACCACGATGGCTTCGGCGCCGGAGTCCACCAGTTGGTGCTGCAGTTCGCGCGGCGTGTACAGCGGGTTGACGTTGACCACCGTATAACCGGCGCGCAGCACGGCCGCCATGGCGACCGGATATTGCAGCACGTTCGGCATCATGATGGCCACGCGCGCGCCGGCCTGCAGGCCTTTGCTCTGCAACCAGGCGCCCATTTTTGCCGACAGTTGATCCAGCTCGCCGTAAGTCAGGAACTTGTCCATGCACACGAAGGCGTTGCGGTCAGCGTACTTGCGGAACGACTCTTCCAGCAAATGGATGACCGAGCGGTACTGGGTGTTGTCTATCTCCGCCGGTACGCCTTCGGGGTACGACTTCAGCCAAATCTTATCCATCTTTATGCAGCCTTTTTCTTGTCGCCGGTTGGTTCCTCGCGCAGCATGCGGCGCAGGATTTTCCCGACATTGGTTTTTGGTAGCTCCTCGCGGAACTCAATGTATTTCGGCTTTTTATAGCCGGTAAATTGTTCTTTGCAGTAGGCCATCAGGGCTTCTTGCGTCAGGTTCGGGTCCTTGCGCACCACAAACACCTTGACCGCCTCGCCCGAATGCTCGTCCGGCACGCCGATGGCCGCGCATTCCAGCACGCCCGGATGCGCGGCAATCACGCCCTCCAGCTCGTTTGGATACACGTTGAAGCCGGACACCAGTATCATGTCCTTCTTGCGGTCGACGATCCTGACGAAGCCGCGCTCGTCCATCACGCCGACATCGCCCGATTTGAAATAGCCGTCGGGCGTCATCACCTTGGCCGTTTCGTCCGGGCGGTTCCAGTAGCCGGCCATCACCTGCGGACCGCGGATGGCGATCTCGCCAGCCTCGCCCAGCGGCACTTCCTTGCCATCGTCATCCAGAATGGCGATATCGGTCGACGGCACCGGCAAGCCGATGGTAGCCGTGAACTCCTTGCTGTCGGCACGGTTGCAGGTGGCCACCGGCGAGGTCTCGGACAAGCCGTAACCCTCGATGATGGACACGCCGGTCACCTTCAGCCAGCGATCATTGACGGCCTGCTGCACCGCCATGCCGCCGCCATTGCAAATCTTCAGCGCCGAAAAATCCAGATGGGCGAAATCCGGATGATTCAGCAGCGCGTTGTACAGCGTATTCACCGCCGGCAGCATGTTGAACTTGTACTTCGCCAGCTCCTTGATGAAGCCGCCAATGTCGCGCGGGTTCGGAATCAGGATGTTCAGTGCGCCCACCCGCGTGCCCCACATCGCGCACGCCGTCAGCGCGAAGATGTGGTACAGCGGCAGCGCGCACACGATGGTCACCTGCTCGCTCGAATCATGCAGCGCCGGCTTCGACCAGGCCTCGCTTTGCAGCAGGTTGGCCACGATATTCTTGTGCGTCAGCGTCGCGCCCTTGGACACGCCGGTGGTGCCGCCGGTGTATTGCAGGAAGGCCGGATCGCTGTCCTTTAACTGCACCGGCGTCAGTTTCATGCCGCCGCCCTGCGACAGCGCATCCTTGAAGCGCACCGCGTTCGGCAGCGAGAACGCCGGCACCATCTTCTTCACGCTGCGCACCACGAAATTCACCAGCATGCCCTTGAGGCCGCCGAGCATCTCGCCCATGCTGGCCACCACGATATGCTTGACCTGCGTCTTGCCCAGCACCTGTTCCAGCGTGGTGGCAAAGTTCTCCAGGATGATGATCGCCTCGCTGCCCGAATCGTTCAGCTGATGCTCCAGCTCGCGCGGCGTGTACAAGGGATTGATGTTGACCACCGTGTAGCCCGCGCGCAGGATGGCCGCAATGGCGATCGGATACTGCAGCACGTTGGGCATCATGATGGCCACGCGGGCGCCCGGCTTCAGGCCACGGCTTTGCAGCCAGGCGCCAAGGCGCCTGGAACAGGCGTCGACTTCGGCATAGGTGAGGAACTTGTCCATGCAGACATACGCGTTACGGTTGGCATATTTCTGGAACGACTCCTCCAGCAACTGCACCAGCGAACGGTACTGACTGGTATCCACTTCGGTCGGCATGCCCGGCGGATACGATTTCAACCAGATTTTCTCCATCCTGTGCCTCTTGTCTCGAATATTTATCGTTGTAAGGCCGGCGCACAGAGCCGGTCAGGGAGCTGCTGATGATGCGATGCTATCGGGCAGCACGCCCGTACGCAAGCGCATTTAACCATAATTAGAACGGAGCTTCTAACGGCTTTCCATGTTGCGTCGCAACATCAATGCGTGCCTTCGCCGTTTGGTTGCGCTCCCTTGCCGCTTTCGGCATTGAGCATCGGAGGACGGCCCAAGAGCTCCAACTGCTGTCGGCGTTGACCTACATCAAGAGTGGCCAATTTTTGCACTGCACCATAAAATCGCACGAACGTTCGTTCCTGCTTTAGCAATGCGCGGAAGGCGGGCAGATAATCGTGGTAAGTTCCCACCGCGCCGAGGTGGGCATTGGTCAATGGTTCGGCAAACCAGCGGTCGTAACCGGCGTAGCCGCCCCAGCTTTCCTTGAGCTTGGCGTAGTCGGATTTGAGGTGGGCGAAGATGCGGGCTTTTTCGGCGCGTTTGTGACGGGTGCTGGTCTTGCTCGCGTACAGGTCAGCCAGCATTTTGCGATGCCGCACCAGCAGCGCCAGAAAATCCTGGCGGCGGGCGTTGTAGCGCGTGTAGGCTTCGCGCATGGGATCGGTGCCGTACAGCTCCAGCCAGCGCGCCACGCCGGCTTCCTCCACCGCCGTGGCAAAGCCCTCGTTGAACTGCGAATCGCCCGGCACATACACCACCTGGTGCGCCAGCTCGTGGAACACCATGCGCGCCAGCTCGGCGTCGGAATAGTTGATGAAGGTGGACAGCAGCGGATCGCTGAACCAGCCCAGCGTGGAATAGGCCGGCACGCCGCCCACCTGCACGTCGTTGCGCTCCTTGCGCAGTTCCTCGGCGTAGGCCATGGCGTCTTCCTTGCTGTAGTAGCCGCGATAACTGACGCAGCCCGCGATCGGGAAGCACCACTGGATCGGGCGCAGCGACAACTCCGGCGTCGCCACCACATTCCACAGCACGAAGGGCCGCGACAGCGCGGCGTAATTCCTGTAGCTGGCGTTATCGGGCAGGCCCAGTTCCTTGACCGCGAACTTGCGGATCAACAGGGCCTTTTCCAGGCGGGCTTTGAGCTGGGGATCGGTGGTCGGATCGCCCAGCCAGTCCTCGATCGGACGGGCGTCCGACCACAGGGAGTACTGGCCTTGGGCTGCCTGCATGTAGTACTTGAATTGGGCGCAACCGGCCAGCATGGCAGCCACGCACGCCGCCGCCAACCAGAACTTGGTGCGGAGGATTTGGCGTGCAATGTTGCGCATACATCACCTTCAAGCGGAGACCTTCTCAACTTGAACCAGTGTATCGTAAAACGTCGGTGCGCGGCCCATATCTGTGAGCTGTTGGCTGGTAACCTCATTGGCGTTTTTACCATCCGTGGCGAGCTTTTTCCACCATACTGACAAGCCGACAACCAGGCCGGCGCGCGCCTTGTCCGTCACCCGCGCCTTGGCCACGAAGGAGCCACGGTCGTTGAAGATGCGCACCATGTCGCCATTGGCGATGCCGCGCGCCGCGCTGTCGTCCGGATGGATGTCGAGATGCGGCTCGCCCTCCGCCGAACGCAGGCTTTTCACGTTGACGAAAGTGGAGTTGAGGAAGTTGCGCGCCGGCGGAGAAATCATCGCCAGCGGATAGCGCTTCGCCAATTCCGGATTGCTGGCCGCCGATTCGTATGGCGGCAGGTAGGCCGGCAGCGGATCGAGTCCGTCGGCCTTCATCTGCTCGGAATAGAACTCGCACTTGCCGGACGGCGTAGGGAAACCGCCCTGCGCAAACGGCGCCGCCGGCATGTTCAGCTTCTGCCAGCCCTTCTGCTTCAAGGCGTCCCAGTCAAAACCGATGGCGCGCACGTCCTGCGCATTGAATGCTTGCGCCGCCAGCTGGTCGTCCGACTCCTTGAAGCAGTCGTCATCGAAGCCCATCCTGGCCGCCAGCAGGCGGAAGATTTCGGTGTTGGCCTTGGCCTCGCCCATCGGCGCGATGGCGGCGTTATTCGCCATCATGTACAGGTGGCCGTAGGAGGTGTGCGCGTCGATGTGCTCCAGCTGCGTGGTGGCCGGCAGCACGATGTCGGCGTAGTCCGCGGTATCGGTCTGGAACTGCTCCAGCACCACCGTGAACAAATCCTCGCGCAGGAAGCCGCGCATCACCTTGTCCGAATCCGGCGCGATCGCCAGCGGATTGGAGTTGTAGACGATGACCGCCTCCACCTGCGGACCAAACTCCGGCGAGGCAGGCCGCAGCAGATCGTCGCCGATGGTGGTCATGTTGATGGTGCGCGGCAGCTTCTTCAGCAAATCCGGGCGTTGCAGCCTGGCCTTGTTGGTCGGGAAGGAACCGCTGGACGACAGCTGCACGCCGCCGGCCGGATGACGCCATGCGCCCACCAGCGCCGGCAGGCAGGCAATCGCCCGCACCGACATGCCGCCGCCACGCACGCGCTGCACGCCGTAGTTGGTGCGGATCGCCACCGGCTCGCCGGCTTTCGCCATGCCGCCGTACAGGCGCGCCAGGTCGACCACCTCGGCCACCGTGATGCCGCAGGTTTCCGCCGTGCGCTCCGGCGTCCATTCCGCCGCTCGCTGCCTGAGTTCTTCAAAGCCCAGGGTGTACTGCGCGATGTAGTCGTGATCCAGCAAGTCTTCCTTGATCAGCACGTGCATCAGACCCAGCGCCAGCGCGGCGTCGGTGCCCGGCAGCAGCGCGATATGCTGGTGGCATTTCTCGGCCGTCAGCGAGCGATACGGATCGATGGCGATCAGCCTGGCGCCGTTGCGCTTGGCTTCCTGCGCGCGGGTCCAGAAATGCAGATTGGAGGCGATGGGATTGCCGCCCCAGATGATCAGCAGCTTGGAATTCTGGAACTGTTCCATGTCGGTGCCGATCGAGCCGCCGATGGTGTATTTGTAGCCGGTAAAGCCGGCCGTCGCGCAAATCGTGCGGTCCAGCAGCGACGCGCCCAGCTTGTTGAAGAAGCGCGAAGACATGGACTCTCCCTGCACCAGTCCCATGGTGCCGCAATAGCTGTACGGCAGGATGGCTTCCGGGTCGCGCGCGGCAATCGGCTTGAGGCGGGCGGCAATGGTGTCCAGCGCCTCGTCCCAGCTGATGCGCTCGAACTTGCCCTCGCCCTTTTTACCCACGCGCTTGAGCGGGTACAGCAGGCGGTCTTCGTGATAGGTACGCTCGGTGTAGCGCGATACCTTGGTGCACAGCACGCCGGCCGTGGTCGGATGGTCGGGATCGCCCTTGACGGCGGTGGCCACGCCATCCTCCACCGTCACCAGCAGAGCGCAGGTATCGGGGCAGTCGAGCGGGCAGGCCGCGCGGACTTGTGTGCTTGTCATGTCAAAATCCAAAAAGCGTTGGTTCAAACCAGTATCGTAAACCATTGCGTGCGCTCTGGCTTAACTCGTCGGACAAGGGCTACAATCAGGAAAATGGAAATAGCGGAATAGTGGAGAAGTAGCATGAAACTGGTCGATCCCATCATTGCATTTCAGTCCGAGCTCCAGGAAATCCGGCGCGACCTGCACGCCCATCCTGAGCTCTGCTATGAAGAACAACGTACATCCGACGTGGTGGCCGCCAAGCTGGCCGAGTGGGGTATTCCCGTGATTCGCGGTCTGGGCATCACCGGCGTGGTCGGTGTCATCAAGAACGGCAGCTCGGCACGTTCGATCGGCCTGCGCGCCGACATGGACGCCCTGCCCATGCACGAAGTGAATACCTTCCCGCATGCCTCGGTTCATCCGGGCAAGATGCACGCCTGCGGCCACGATGGCCACACCGCCATGCTGCTGGGCGCCGCCAAACATCTGGCCGAGCACCGCAACTTCGACGGCACCGTGTATCTCGTGTTCCAGCCGGCCGAGGAAGGCGGCGCCGGCGCCAGGCGCATGATCGAGGACGGCCTGTTCGAACAATGCCCGATGGACGCTATCTACGGCATGCACAACTGGCCCGGCATCCCGTCCGGCCACATGAGCGTGTGCGAAGGCCCGCTGATGGCCTCCAGCAACGAGTTTTACGTCACCGTCAAAGGCAAGGGCGGGCACGCGGCCCAGCCGCACAAGTGCATCGACCCGGTGATGGTCGCGGTGCAGATCGCGCAAAGCTGGCAAACCATCATCAGCCGCCGCACCAGCCCGCTGGATACGGCCGTGCTGTCACTGACGCAAATCCAGGCCGGCACCGCCACCAACGTCATCCCCGACGAGGCAAAAATGGCCGGCACCGTGCGCACCCTGTCGTGGGATGTGCTGGACATGCTGGAGCAGCAAATGGAACAAGTCGCGGTGAACACGGCCGCCGCGTTTGGCGCCGAGGTGGAATTCAAGTTCCGGCGCAACTATCCGCCGCTGATCAATCATCCGGAGGCGACGCGCTTTGCGGTGGAGGTGATGAAATCCGTGGTCGGCGCCGACAAGGTGGATGACCAGGCCGAGCCGTCGATGGCGGCCGAAGACTTTGCTTACTTCCTGCAAGCCAGGCCGGGCTGCTACATCTTCATCGGCAATGGCGAGGGCGACCACCGCGCCGGCGGTCACGGCCTCGGCCCGTGCGTGCTGCACAACGGCAGCTACGACTTCAACGACAACCTGCTGCCGATCGGCGCCAGCTTCTGGGTCAAGCTGGTGGAAGCGAGTTTGCCCCTAGCCTAAGCGATCGGGCGCGCCGCCCACGCGCTGCCCCGGGTTCAGCTGTTCCAGCCCGATCAGCGCGGCCGAGTGATCGGCCTGCGGGATGGTCTTCGACAGCGTCATATAGCGTGCCGTCACCAGTTCCGTCAGCGGCAGCACGATGCCGGCCGCTTCCGCCGCCGCCAGGATATTGCGCTGATCCTTCAACTGCGTAGTGACCTTGCCGCCGGCGACAAAATTCCGCTCCAGCATGCGCTGTCCATGCACTTCCAGAATCTTCGACTCGGCAAAGCCGCCGCGGATGGCCGCGCGCATGGCCGCCGGATTGGCGCCGGCCGCCTGCGCCAGCAACATGGCTTCCGCGACAATATTGATGGTCGCACCAACGATCAGCTGATTGCACAGCTTGGCCACCTGGCCGCTGCCGGCTGGACCGACCAAGGTGGCGCGGCCCATGGCCGATAACACCGGTTCGGCTTCGGCAAAGTCCCGCGCATCGCCGCCGGCCATGATGGCCAGCGTGCCGGCCGCCGCACCGCCCACGCCGCCCGAGACCGGGGCATCGATAAAGCGCCGCCCTTGCGCCGTCAGCTGGGCGTGGAAGGCCTGCGCTTCCGCCTGCTGGGTCGAGCTCATGTCGATCCACAGCGCGTCCGGCGCCAGCGCCGGCAGGGCCGCGGCCAGCACCAGTTGTACGGTCGGACCGGCCTCCAGCATGGAGATCACGATGGGCGCGCCGCGCACCGCCTCCGCCAGCTCCTCGACGGCGCGCGCACCGTCCCCGGCCAGCGCCTGCGCCTTGGCGTGCGTGCGGTTCCAGACCGTCACCGAATGGCCGGCCGCCAGCAAGCGGCGCACCATCGGCTCCCCCATCAAGCCTATGCCTAAGAAGGTAATTTGCGTAGACAATTTCGCTCCAAGAAATATTTTCCGAAGACCGGTACAATCGTAAGTTAGCCGTATAACATTTCCAGATACAGCACTCATATTGCAAGGATACTATGTTCACTAAAAAAATGATCGCGCTGGCCGCCGCGCTGGCTGTCTCGCAACTGGCGTTGGCCGATGACAAACTGATCGACTCCGTCTCGGTCGATTACGCCACCGCCGCCAAAGTCCGCATGGAACGCCTGAGCGTGGCCAAGGACTGGGATGTCAAATGGTTCCAGTCGAACGGCACCCACCTGAGCGGCTACTGGGAAGCCAGCGTCGGCTTCTGGCAGCAAAAGCAGTACATGAATATTTCGGGCAACGACAAGAGCATGTGGGATATCGGCTTCACGCCAGTGTTCCGCTTCCAGAACGACAACAAGAAGGGCCTGTACTATGAAGGCGGCATCGGCGTGCACCGTCTCTCCGACCTGTACAACAACGACACCTATCGCCTGTCGACCCTGTTCCAGTTCGGCGACCACGTCGGCGTAGGCTATGTGTTCGACAACAACTGGGAAGTGGCGGCCAAGGTGCAGCACTTCTCGAACGGCGGCTACAAGAAGCCGAATACCGGCATCAACTACTTCGAGCTGAAAGCCGCGTACCACTTCTAAGTCAAAAAAGCGCTGTGAGCGCCGCAGCACACAGCGCTTTTTTATGAGAGATTGGACTCGGCCACAATCTTCCAGCTCTTGCCTTCCTTGGCCCAGTACTGTTTCTTGCGCACCGCATGACGGAACTTGCCGATCACGATCTGCTGCGTGAAGTTGCTGACAATGACCTCTTCCTGGCTAGGCTGACGGAAGAAACTCGGATCGTTGACCGTCACCGTGATTTTCTTGGCGCTCGGGATGTAGCGATTCTTGTCCAGCCAGGTATTGATATCCTCGTCCGCCGCCGACTTGAAACGCGCCGAATACAGCGACTTCAGGCTGGCATCGTCGCGATTCTCCACATCGCGCCGCCAGGTCTCCACCAGCGAGGCCGCCTGGCGTAAATCCTTCTCCAGCTGTTCCTTGCTGACGAACTCCACCTGGTCGCCAATCAGAATCGGCGTCTTGCCGATTTCCACCGTGCGGGTCAGGAAATTCAAATCGTCGTTGCTGACCACCACGCAGCCGTCGGTCGACAGCGGCGGCCGGCTGAACGTTTCCGGCGGCGTGCCATGCACCCAGATGCCGGAGCCGCTGCGGCCATTGATCTTGTCCCAGTCATTCGGATAATCGAGCGGCAGCGCGCCCTTGCCATACATATCCGGCAGCTTGACGCCGGGCAAGCGGCCAACCAGGTAGTACACGCCCACCGGCGTGCGCATATCGCCTTCCCTGAGCTTGTTGATGCCCAGCTTGCCCTGGCTGACGTAGAAATCTTGCAGCAGACGCAGGCCGTCGTTGGTGTTCTCGTACAGATACAGGCGCGAATGCTTGGCGTCGACGATCAGCGCGTGCCGCTGGTCCTTGCGCATCTGCAGCAGCGCGCGCGGCAGCAGAGTCGGCGCCGGACGCTCGGCCTGCAGACGCACCGCCGCTTCACGGCGCAAATCGGCCAGCCTGGCTTCCGAGCCCGGCGGCACTGCCGCGCCCAGATTGCTCACCGCGCGGGTGTGCATCAGCAGGATATCGCCTCGGATCAGGTGGCCGAGGCGGAAGTTGGGATAGGTGTCGACCAGCGCATCGGCTTTCCGTTGCGCCGCGCCGAGGTCGTGCCTGGCCAACTCTTTGTAGATATCGTTAAGCAGCTCTTCCGGATTGGCTTTACGGGCAACCGGCACCCGCGCCGGCTTTTTTGCGGCGTAGCTGAACTCCCCTCCCATCAGACTGAGGAGGACCACGCCGAGAACGCTTCCCGCGCGCCATTTACGCAAAAATGAGTGTGACATCAGCTACCCGATACTTCCTGCTTGATCTGCCATTTTCCGCCATTTTTGACCAGCATGAGCGTTTTGCGGCTACGCGCGGTCAGGCGATCGGACTCATAAGTCTGGCGGAAAGTGACCCTGGCCGTGCTACCGTCCACCTTCACCTCAGGCGCGGCGATTTCCACACGGATGCGGCCCTTGCCCTCGATACGGGCGCGGCGTTCATCGGCCCACGCTTTGCGCGTCACGCCCTTCGGCGGTTCGAACTGCTGGCTATAGTAACCGAGGTAGGCGTCGACGTTTTGCGACGCCCAGGCTTTGGCCCAGCCGTTCACTGCCGACATCACAGCATCGCGCTCCGACGTATCCGGCTTCGCGGCGACTTTTTCCGGCTCAGGCTTGGCCGGCTTAGGCGGCTCGGCCTTGACTGGCGGCGGCGCAACGGGTGCCGGTGCGGCAGCAACCACAGGCGCCGCCTTGGCAGGCGCCGGGACTGGAGCCGCCGCAACGGCGGGAGCCGGCATGGCCGCAGCCTTGGCTGGCGCTGGCGCCGCAGCGACGACAGGCGCAGGCGTTGGGGCCGGTTTCGCCGCGACAGGCACCGGGACCGGGGCGGGGACCCCAGCCATCTTGGCCGCAACTGGTGCCGGAGCCGGCGCTGGAATCGGTCCCACCGACGCCGCAACTTTAGGCGCAGAGGCCGAAGGAGGCGATACCGACAAGGCAGGAATCCGCTGCGGGACATTGGCTTGCGCGGGATTCTGTGGCGGTAGCTGCGAAATCAACGGCGGCTGGGCGCCGGCGGCCGGACGCGCCGGCACCGCGGCAGGTGCAGGCGTAGATGCAGGCACTGGCGTTGGCATCTGCGCAACCGCCGTCTCCGCGCCGACGAATTTGCCGCCGGTGCTGGTCGAAAAAGTACGCAACATGGTCAGCCGGGACTTGGCCGGCGGCGCCGTGGCCGAGCCCAGCGCCAGTGCCTTGTCATAAGCCTGGCTGGCCATCTTGCCATAGATATCGCCCAGATTTTCGTAAGCGGTCTGGTAGCTTGGATTGGTGCGGATCGCCTTTTCCAGCGCCATGCGCGCCTTGTCGTACTGACCGTTGGCGGCATACAGCACGGCCAGATTGTTGTACGGCTCCGGCAAATCTTTGTAATCTTCGGTAAGCCTGGTGAAGACGGCGATCGCCTCTTCCGATTTGTTCTGCTCGGTCAGCAGCACGCCCTTCATAAACCGCATTTGCGGATCGGCAGGATGCTTGCTCAGATATTCATTGGTTTTATTGAGCGCTTCAACGACTTTGCCGGCCTTGGCCAGCTTGCTCACATCGGCATAATCGTCTGCATGGGCTGGCCTCCAAGCCACCAATGCCAATGCGCAGTACAGCGTTATTTGGGCTGTCTTATTTTTCATTGAGTTTTGAAGCTGGCGCGAAAGAGCACATGGTACACCTTTCGTTTCTCCATATCAAAACCGCTTGTTGCGCCAAACGCAAAAAGGCCCGGTCACGGACCGGGCCTTCTCACTAAATAACTAGCTTGACGATAACCTACTTTCACACTGGTTGCAGCACTATCATCGGCGCAGAGTCGTTTCACGGTCCTGTTCGGGATGGGAAGGGGTGGGACCGACTTGCTATGGTCATCAGGCATGACTTGTCAACAATCCGGGAAGAAGTAAAAGGGGGGTAGTATTCTCAAACACAGGCAAGTGCTACATAACCGTCAAGGTTATAGGGACAAGCCGTACGGGCAATTAGTATCAGTTAGCTTAATGCATTACTGCACTTCCACACCTGACCTATCAACGTCCTGGTCTCGAACGACCCTTCAAGGAGCTCAAGGCTCCGGGAAATCTCATCTTAAGGCAAGTTTCCCGCTTAGATGCTTTCAGCGGTTATCTCTTCCGAACTTAGCTACCCGGCAATGCCACTGGCGTGACAACCGGTACACCAGAGGTTCGTCCACTCCGGTCCTCTCGTACTAGGAGCAGCCCCCTTCAAATTTCCAACGCCCACGGCAGATAGGGACCAAACTGTCTCACGACGTTTTAAACCCAGCTCACGTACCACTTTAAATGGCGAACAGCCATACCCTTGGGACCGGCTACAGCCCCAGGATGTGATGAGCCGACATCGAGGTGCCAAACTCCCCCGTCGATATGAACTCTTGGGAGGAAT